>Ga0070734_10000984_pt1 | contig 47070 bp, 38 predicted proteins | sample Coa_R1_8_FD_66444 | JGI IMG/M metagenome (GOLD analysis project Ga0070734, IMG submission 66444) | Surface soil microbial communities from Centralia Pennsylvania, which are recovering from an underground coalmine fire - Coalmine... | ecosystem: Environmental > Terrestrial > Soil > Unclassified ...
AAGGCTGCCAGAGCAGGGGACTCAAACGCCGTCCCCTGCTCCGGACCTCATCCCCGCTGAACCAAAACATCAACTGAGAAATCACATTGCGATTGGTACAGCAAACGGGGGCACTTCAATACCTTGGAAACTTTCATGAACCGCAATGTGACGATTCGAGCTAGCAAACTTGACAGTTGTAGCCGAGCCAATGTCATGACAAGTTGCTGATTCTAGGGCGAATTTCTAGATACGCGTTCTGGCAAAACGCAGCTAAAGATAAAGCAAAGAGCAGTTCGTCCAGCAATCGGGGGGAGAACATGAGTGCCACTGCGGGAGCTCAGCTCCGGCCCGTTCCTGTTAATCGGTTACTCCTCGTGGGCGAGAGCAACGAGATCGTTGCCAAGCTTCGCAGCCGACTTCCGGCAGGCACCTGGGTAGTGGAGCGTGTAACAGACAACGCCTCGGTTCTTCCCTTGGTCAGAATGAAAACGTTTGATGTCATCCTCACGGGCGAGCGTACATCCGGTCGGGAAGACATTGAGTTGTTGCGGAAGATTCGAAAAGTCCATCCGCATACAAGGTTAATTATCATCGCGGACGAAGGCACGCCCGACGATGTCATTACGGCGATGCGCGAACATGCATTCAGCTATTTTTCAAAGCCGTATTCTCTCGACACGCTTGTGCTCATGGTTCAAAGGGCGATCGCACAGCCCGCTTGGGATGACGGCATCGAGGTAGTATCGGCGACGCCGGAATGGATTCGCATCCGAGCCCGTTGCGATATTCCAACCGCAGATCGTGTGCTTCATTTTTTCGATGAAATTGCAGACCTGCCGGAGCCAGAAAAGAGTGCAGTTGCCATCGCGATCCGTGAGATGTTGCTGAACGCGATTGAGCACGGAGGCAATCTCGATCCGAAAGAATACGTCGAGGTTGCTTACGTCCGCGCACGCCATATGGTGACTTGCAGAATCACGGACCCTGGCGAGGGATTCGCGATGCATGATGTGCCACATGCAGCGATCGGAAATCCCGCAGACGATCCAATGCAGCACGTTAAGGTTCGTGAGGCACAGGGCTTGCGACCTGGGGGATTTGGAGTCTTGCTGACGCGGCATATGGTGGACGAACTGATCTATGGCGAGGATGGCAATGATGTATTGCTCGTGAAGTATCTGCAAACCGAGCAGCAAGCCAGCTAGGGAAGTCGGACAACGAAATGGTCCCCGCCGCGGAGTAGGGAGGAACTATGGTGGAAAATACGAAAGCGACCTCGAGGCCATCGATCCCTCTCGCACTATTACTCATCTTTTGCGGCGTGGTAGCTTTGGCCGCTCCGATTCTCAGTTCGTGGGGTGTAGTGCTAGTTCTCGCCTGGCTCATCATCGCAAGTGGCGTCATTCAGCTCGTCCACGCGTTACGTTCGAGGGGAGTCGGGAATGCACTATGGAAGATTGTGGTGGGGCTTCTCTATCTAGTTGTGGGCGCATATTTGTTGTTCCATCCCTTGCTCGGAGCCGCCGCTCTTACCTTGATGCTTGCTATTTTCTTTGTTGTCGAAGGCGCGATGGATCTAGTGGCTTATTTCCGGATTCGCAAGGTGGCTGGCGCAGGCTGGATCCTCTTTGACGGCATTGTGACGCTGATTCTTGGATTGTTGGTGTGGCGACACTGGCCTTCGAGCTCGATGTGGGTCATTGGAGCCCTCGTGGGCATCAGCTTGATTTCAACGGGAGTCACGCGGCTGATGATTGGATTGGCCGCGCGTCGGAATGAGAACATAGAAATACCTCCGGAGATGAGAAGAGCTGCGTAGCAATGCGAAGGCTTGGACTTGGTGAGGGCTAGGTAACGGGCGCTACATGGGTACAGTGCTCTTAATTCGCTCAGGTGAGCGCACCACGACTTTTCCTCGGCGCTTCGAGATTGCGCCGATCCGCTGCCATCCGCTTAGTATTCGGCATGCGGTAAACAGAGTTACATTCGAGGCGTTGGCCAATTCCTCATTCGTAATCTCAACCTCCGTGCCGAATAGAGTCTTATGCCCGATGCCATGTGTCAGGCAGAGGAGCACCTCAGCTACTCTTTCCTGAGCGCTCTTGCTGACGAGAGCGAGATGTGATGCCACAAACCAGGCCATGTATTCGGACGCAAGTGAAAGAGCGTTTGCGCTCAATCTTGGGTAGCGTCGCATATACTCCTGAGCCGATTCGCGGGACCAAACCAGCACGGTGCTGTTCTTAACGACTTCAGTACTGAGCAGGTAACATGCGGGTTCCTGCAGCAGCGCACGACCTCCGGTGACGTCTCCCGGCAAGAGCCAGCGAAGAAGTACTTTTTGTCCACTCTCGGTGATGTAAAAGTGCCGACCGGATCCTTTTGTAAGGATAAATACATGCGTCGCAGGCTCTTCGTGGTTCACGATTACGGTATTGGTTGTAAACCTGCGTTCGCTGGCATCCGCGAGAATATCGTGGATCTCATCTCTGGTGAGACCCTCCAGAAACCTGCTTTGGATGCCGTGTAAGCGCGGCCAAGGAGTCAGGGTGGGGCTATCAGAAACCGAGAGCGCATTACCCGCCATTGTGAAACTCCAGAAGGATGTTGGTGGTGGCGCGCGATAGGACTGAATGTTTCGTGTCTCTATCGAGAACATGAAAGCGCAAGCGGTCGCAAGCAAAATAGAAAAGTGGCGTACGCATTTCAGTCGGCCATCGCCGTCGTTGTGACGACACTGCAGATAAGTTACCGAACTATTGGTCGCCTCGACACTGGCAAAACGGTCAGCTTTCAGGGGGACCGAGAGGCGCTTCCTTACGGCGATTCGTACAGGCGGCGGTAGATGCTTGCGTTGCGAATCACTGCCTGTACGTAATCTCGAGTTTCTGTGAATGGTATCGATTCCACAAATGTGGGCATGTCACTGTAGGTGAGACTCGAACGCCACTCTTGCACTCGGCCATCGCCCGCATTGTAGGCGGCGAGGGCATACTCCACATGTCCGTCATAATGGTCCAGTAACTTACGAAACATGAGGGTGCCGAGCCGGAGATTCGTAGCGGGAGTAAGTAGCTGCTTTGGTGAAGCGTATCGGAAATGCATTGTATGGGCGACCTGTTTGCCACTGCTCGGCAATAGCTGCATCAGGCCGACCGCCTGGGCGGGCGAAACAGCGGCTGCCTGGAACTCCGATTCTTGTCGTATGAGAGCAGCTACGAGAAATGGATCCAAACCGTTTGATCTGGAGAAAAAGACCAGGTCATTCCAGTAAGGACGCGGAAACAACGCGTCCCAGTAGGGTCGCGGTAGGGAAGAGATGGAAAACCTCGAGTAGTTCGGCACGATCGTTTTCATGATTTCTATTGCTTGACCGTAACGGCCGGCCGCATGCAAGCAGTGCATGAGTTCGACAACAACTGGTTCTACTGGCCCATTTATGGCCAGCACATTCTGCAATTCGTGGATTGCGAAAGCGGTCAGGCCAATCTGTTGGAGCAGTCGGGCTTTGCTAAGTTGCGTTTCAGACAGCTGGCCTGGAGAGACATGGGGAGATGTGTATTTGGAGGCAGGTACGATCTCCTTCAAAGAGACATAGGATGGAGCGCTTGCGGAACCGAGAGTCTTCAGTTGCCGATCGGAGAGCTCCGAGTAGTAATAGTTGGGGAACTGCGACTTGATGAGCTGATAATACCCAATTGCCCCGGCATAGTCGCTCTGTTCCTGGGCAATCCGTGCAAGCCAATAAAGTGCGGCCGGCACTTCTGACGAGTCAGGATAAAGCTTGACATGATCTTCGAGGTCTTTCTGCGCTCCTATGAGATTGAGTTGAGCCTTTGCCCAGGTGGCTCGCCAGTGTCCGTTCGCAATGTCCTTGTTTTGGGATGGACCTGCCTCATGGTACAAGTCCAGGGCTCGGTCATAGTGTCCAAGCCGCAACGACATCGCGGCAGCACTTTGCAATGCCCGGCTCAGCCATTCGGTGTCTGGAGCCTCCTTGCGTAAGGTGGACAGCTGGTCAGTGGTGAGAGTCTCATCATTATGCGACGAGCTAATCTCGACAAGGGTCGCGAGTTGTCGGGCGCGGAGGTCACCGGTCAGGCCGCTTATGTTCTGCAATAGGCTGACAGCTTCGCTGTCGCGGTCAAGGCGATGCAATACCGAAGCTAGCGCAACCTGTACGGCACTCATCTGATTCCCGGTGGCATAGTGCAGTAACGATTCATATTCGTAGGCAGCATCTCTGAAGCGGCGTGCTTGCGCGAATTTGTTCGCCCTCCCTATACGGTCCTCAAAACTTGAGTCTGCCGCGGATCCGGATGGCAGGGTGGAAAGCAACTTGCCGGCCTCGTCAGACTCAGACACGGTTGGCATTTCGTAATAGAGACGTTGCAGAATCGCCTTTGCAGAAACGAAGTCCGACGATGCAACGTAAGCTCGTGCGAGGGTTAGTTCGACCTCGGGGTTAAAGGGATCGCGCCTATGCTCCAAGGGTGCGATCGCCTGTTTGGGGTTTCCTTGAGCTATCTGCTCTTTGGCGAGCAAGATGACGGCTTCGGACGACAGGAGAGAGTCGGGATAGCGTTCTGAGAAATCAGCAAGAGTTTCGACGACCGAGTTGCTGTTGTTAGTCCCGGCGTACGACTTGGCCAGAAAGAACTGAACGTAATCTGACAACGGGCCAGGATTCAACCGTGCCTTCTCGAGGACGGAGGACGCTCTGTTGTAGTCGTGATCGGTAAGATACTTATATCCAAGAGCTAGCCAGGCGAGTCGTGACGTGCTTGTGCCTGTGTGCCCCTGGGCGAATCGCTGTACGGCCGCAGAAGACGCCGCCGAGGGATTCTCAAACATGTGTTGTGTTAAGCGCTCAAGCTGGCTGGCCGGGACTTCGCCGGATGATCGGGTCTTCTCTGCGGACTCTTTCTGAGTTGATCTGTGCGGTTGGTGACGACTTGTCTTGGTCTTGGTCTTGCACAGGCCAACCTGATTGCAGCCTAGCAAGAGAACAACGCCGACTACGAAGCCGAGACGCCTGGCCATGCGCGGAGAATAGTGGGCACGTCATCGGTTTCATACTGTGAGTTGCCACAGTCAGCCCATCCAAAAAATAAAGCGGGCGATTGCTCACATTGCTTGACGTCAGTCATTCGCGTTGAAAAACCGACAATCGTCTGTCAGCGCATAAAACAAGAAAGGGCCGACTGATCGAATCAGTCGGCCCCGGGTAATCAATCGCCAGCACTATTCTCCGGATGGAGTCGTTGTCTTGGCTTTCTTGTGGTGCTTCGTCGGTGTGCCAGTGGAATCAGGCGGAAGAGCGCTCTCATCCACGACGACGGTATCAGTTTGAGTGAAGCTTCCACCTTCAGGTACGAAGTAGAAGCGCGCCTTTTTGCCGCAGGCATTGGTACTCTTTCGGACTTCGATGCGAGCGGAGTCGATCTGCTGCTTGGCCTCGCCGCCGGTAAGGTAGGCTTTGGCATTGACCGCACGCCGCGCGGCGACGTCCTTCACGGTTACGTCTTCTTGCTCCTCTTCGCAACCAACAACGACGAGCTTGCCGTTCGGCTCGTGCTGTAAACGCAGGGCCACTTCATCGAGCACAGCCTTGCATTCGTTGTCGACACGCGCATGTTTCTTCGGGTTGTTGAACTCGCAGTCGCTGATCAGGCTCTCGCTGACGACCTCGGGAGCGGGAGGTGCAACGATACTGGCGGTGCAGCTTGCGCTGGCGGTCAGTCCGTGTACGTCCGTGATGTCGATATTTACGCTGAGTGGTCCGGGCGGAGCGTTGGTGGTGTCAAGGGTCGCGACGCTTGTGAACTCGCCAGGCTGCGCGCCCGCGGTGGTCTCGCCTTGTTTGATCGTGCCGGCACTGGTTCTGAAATTCCGGCTCTGGATTTTGCTTTGATCAGGACTGCTGCCTTCAACCCTGAGAGTGATCGGATCGCCCGGATGGACGCTGGCCGGAGTTGCCGAGCATGCAACCTGAGGCGACTGAGGCTGTTTCACCGTGAACGAAGCGGAGCACGATGCTGAGCCGTTGGTTCGCTGTCTCGGGTCAGAAACGTTAGCTTTAACTGTGTATTCGCCTGGCTGCAGGTTTGTAGTATCTACTGTAGCCGACGAACCGTTTCCGCTAACTGCTCCGCTGGTGCTGGTCCAGTTGAAGTCCAAGTCGCGCCTGGGGTTGAAGCCGCTGGGTGACACCGTAGCGTTGACCGGTCCAGACCAAGGAAGAAGCTCAGACGGAGTGACCGCGCACGCCACGGTCGGTGGAGTTGGAGGCGCCCCGCCAAAGCGGAAGGTAACTCCGGCGCTGTAACGTAGGTTTTGCTGCCACCTTGTCCGGTTGAAGCTCGAGGGAACGCCAGGGAGCGCGCCCAGTCCGGTAATGTTCAAGGGTGAGAAGTTCGTCGGCAGATAATCCAATTGGATCGGACGGACAGCGATTAGCCTGCTCAGTCGAAGATCGACACCCCCGCCGACAGCCATCGCGGCGGCATTCTGAGTAGAGTTAAACCTGGTGAAATTCGCAAATTGCCTTACTCCAACGCCACGCAGTGGGGGGAGCGGAGAAGGCAGAAGTGCATTATCGATATCAACACTTCTGGAGTTGTGAAAGCCTCCCACAAGATACTCGATAAACGGAGACACTACTCCGGTCTTGTTGAAGTAAACGCGGGGGCCAAACATGTAGGTGAAGAACGTTTGATTAGGCTCAACAATGCCGTTGGTGACGGTCCAAGCATTGTTAGTCACTCCGCCCAACTCACCTACCACGGATAGGTACCGGTTGAAGTTGTACTGAGCGGACCCAAAGCCTCCGTTCGCGGTGAAGGCGTTCGGAGATGGGTTCGGATAGAATCGGACGAAGCCGTAGCCCAGGTATACTTCCGCTTTGGGTACTTCCTGCGCGACCGAAGCTACGACCATCAAAAACAGGCATGTGAACGCTGCGAATAACCGTTTCATAATCAGTTTTACCTCTCCTGAAGCCGAGCCGCTGTGGATCGACTCGATCCCTACAGAACAGAGTTTGTGTGCCGTCTCGGACGACGCAGTTAAGCTGATTGCGAACAGTTCCACGTCACCGAACTTAGCAACACGGCCATACTATGAAGCGAAACATTTTCCGCATACTGGCAGAAAACGCAGTGTTTTTTCGGATGAGCTGACAGAAGTGATACAGGCTACGGCACGGCCGGTCGTGCAGTGCGCAGCTCCTTGGTTTTACATAAGTTGACGTACATATAAACCTTTATTCCTTCGTGGCCGACAGCAAGCTTGATCTAAGACTTCTGCCAGTCGCAGAACAGACCAAACGCGACCATCTGTTCACGAGGGCAGCAAATGATACCGGTGACAAGGTCGAGTAGCCCACTCGTTTGCCAAACAATCCACGATGGATATAAGTCGCAACAGGAGAAGTGAACGGCGCACAAAAGGATCGCGGCACAGACATTGCACTGTCAGTGTGGTGCCAGGCCTGCTGTCGTGTCGATACTGTTGGCTCCTCTTCATGCTGAGCAACGATAATCGTCTCCCCAGCTCTCTCTAGAACTTCTGACAGTACATTCGAGTCAGAACGCTGGATAAGCTGGCAAAGTATCAAATAGTTGACAGCGAGCTATCTTGGTATCAGCTTGGCTTACGGAGCTACTCTAATGAGTTGCACTAAAATATGCGTCGCTCTTCTTGTGCTTCTGACAATCGCTACTCGAAGTGCGGAAGCACAAGAGGAAGGGGACGACAATCCAAGAGGGAACGTCAACCTTGGTCTGAACATTGCGGCACCACTGAATCCCGTTGCGAGAGTCGTAAATATCGGGTGGGGCCTGACTACGGGCGCTGGTTACAATTTCAACCGGCGTAATGGCGTGGTAACTGAATTTATGTGGCAGCACCTGTTTCCAAACAGTGGTGCACTAACGACAATCCGGACTGGTTTACAAAACCCGAATGTCAACGCCAGCGGCGATGTGGTCGCATTTACAAGCAATTATCGTTTTGAGTTGAGAGGAAAGTCGGTGGGAACCTACTTCATTGGCGGGGGAGGGTTGTACTACCGCACGACGTCGCTGTCTCAGAGAGTCACGACAGGCTCGAACATCACATGCAATCCGACATGGTTCTGGTGGGGATTCAGCTGTTCGTCCGGCTCGGTAACAGCGAATCAGACTCTTGCGAGCTCGAGTTCTTATTCCATGGGTGGGAATGCAGGCATTGGATTTACGGCCAGAGTTGGCGATGCACCTTATCGAGTTTACGTGGAGTCGCGATATCACTACGCGCCCAGCAAGAATGTGAACACGCAGCTAGTCGTGGTCTCAGTGGGGATTCGATATTGAGCCTACGATTGCCGAGCAGCCTCCGCGGCAGCATCGGCTACTCTCTGCTCGTCATAGTCATTCCGTTTTCAAACTGTACAATGTCCGCGCAAGCAGATTCCTGCACCGGTCGAGCCCGACACATTGTCAATGAGCTGAAAAGCGTTCAAAGCTGGGAGAGTTTTCATAACTCTTTTGAGCGGTTCGGAAGTTGCGATAAGGCAAGGATCGCAGAAGAGTTTAGCTACACCATCGGCCGCCTGCTCTCTCGACGTTGGAGTGAGGTAGGTGAACTAATTCGTTTGTCAGGGGAAGACGAAGGGTTTAAGTCGTTCATTGTGCGACACATTGATGAAAATATCCCGGACGAAGAGGGCCAGTTGATTGAGCGCAACTGTCGGCAGCACCCGCCCGCTGGCGGGGATTGGCTGTGTAGAGCTGTTGTCGATTACTAGTTGACACGAACTAGTCTCGCAGAGAAACTCCAGTTTTAATGGAGGCCCACCTAACGAAGCACGCCCACTAGTTTCGCGTGTCTGATAAACTAGCAGCACAAGATGTCGATTTGTTCTGTTGTAAAAACCTCGTTTATTTCTATGTCGTGCGCGATGGCGTGTCTGTTATTCGCCAGCAACGACCTATCTGCCGAACAATGGACTCCAACTGGCCCTGAGGGCGGAGAAGTCCGTAGTCTTGCGTACGATCCAAGTCATCCGGAGAGTGTGTTTCTCGGAACCAGCAGCGGGCAACTATTTTGCTCGTCCGATACGGGACGCTCGTGGTCTCGGTGTGGACGTCTAGGCAATGGCGAAGACTATGTGATTGATCATGTGTTGGTAGATCCGCATGATTCGAAGAGCATCTACGCAAGTGTCTGGAATGTGAATACTCCGCTCCGTGGAGGGTTATTCCACTCATCAGACGGCGGGAAGAGATGGAGCGCGGTATCTGGCCTGCGAGGGAAGTCCGTCCGGTGTATTGCGGCTGCGGCGTCTCACCCTGGGGTGTTTCTGGTGGGTTCCCTGGATGGCGTATTCCGGAGTACAAATGGCGGGCGAACCTGGAGCAAGATATCGAGCTCTCGGGCAGCGATCAGAAATGTTGAATCACTCGCTATCGATCCTGTGGATTCAGCTGTCTACTATGTCGGTACCCGGCATCTGGCCTGGAAAACAACAGACGGGGGTGCGCATTGGCGTCGTCTCGATGATGGGATGATTGATGACTCCGATGTTTTCACCATCGTTATCGATCGCTCGAATCCTCAAACACTATTTGCCGGCGCATGTTCCGGGATATACAAGAGCCTCGACGGAGGCCGTCACTTCGAGCGGATTCAAGGAATGCCGTTTTCCGCGCGGCGGACGCATGTGCTGAGCCAGTCTCAGCAAGATCCCTCGGTGCTGTATGCCGGGACAACAGAAGGCTTGTGGGTATCAAATGATGCGGGCGAATCCTGGAAACGCGTGACTGGTCCGGAAGTTGTTGTCAACGATATTCTGGCGAGCCCTTTGCCCGATGAGCGCATTCTGTTGGCAACTGACCGCGCGGGCGTTCTGGCTCGCGATAAAGAGGAAGCAGGATTCCGCGCCTCGAATTCAGGATTTGCGCACCGCTATATATCTTCCATTGTGATCGACAGTGAAAATCCCGATCGCATCTACTTGAGCGCGGTGAACGATGGGGAGTACGGTGGTGTTTTTGTTTCGGGAGACGGAGGAAGGCACTGGGCTCAGCGAAGTGATGGACTCATGGGCCGTGATGTCTTCGCTCTCGAGTCCGGACGAAACGGGGCGCTTCTTGCGGGGACTGACCGTGGAATGTTTGCGCTTGAGAGCGGCGCCGCGGAGTGGAAGCCGCTTCCGGATGTATGTCGCGAAGGCGATGTCGCTTCGGAGAAACCGGCGGAAGACAGTCTGCAATCAGCCTGCAAGATCAATGATATTCAATTCGACGGGGAGAAGTGGTTTGCGGCGACATCCCGTGGGCTGTATGTGAGCGACGATGGCAAGAAGTGGAATCTGAATCCTGGCGTCAAGGGAAGAACAATCTCTTTTCTAAGTAAGAGGTCGGGAGTTATTGCGCTGGTCGATTCGAAGGGGATATTGGTCTCAACCGATGATGGGCAGACGTGGCGCAGGCCCAAAGCGGCGCCGTTGCGAATCACTATCAGCGGCGTGGTCATCACCAGGAATCAGGAGATCGTCCTTGCGTCGGACGAGGGGATATTTCGCAGCCGGGATATGGGAAAGAGTTGGCAACGGAGCCAGCGCGGTCTTCCCGATAGAGCCATCCACACTGTCGCATATGACGACTATGACGGACATGTTTTGATAATTGCAGGCATCAACAGAGCTGTCTTCGAGAGTGAGGATGGAGGACTAACTTGGCGTCATGGTCCGAATAGCGGGTGGCCGCTGCGCTCTATCCGTATAGCGAAAGGACGATTCGTCGCGGCGACAACATTCGATGGAGTCGTGATCGATGTTAAAGACGACAGTAGCACGGTGGTCCCAAGGTCTGTGGTGGTTCCGGGCCAATGAGTGATTTGATTGCGTCCGTTGTTTTCAGGATCCGCAGTTTTGTTAGCTAGCGCAGCGGAAGGCTCAGTCCGAGTGATGTAGTGGTTTTATCATGACGTATAGGCTCCTCCCCCGGTTGCTCGTGATCGCATTTCTTCTTTCTGCCGCACTTGCGGTTGCAGGGGACGAGAAGAGTTCGTCCTCCAGTCCGTCCCGGATTTCAAAAGAGGATCGAGTTCTGATCTTACGCTCATTCGCGACTGGTCTTGTCTACGTACGCACATACTTTCCAGTGGGTGAATTGGGTCTCACGCTCAAGCAGGGGCAGCTCACTCCGACTGGGTTGGATCTTCAGCACCTCATCGACCTCAAAGGGACCGCCGCAAAGCCAGGTGACCTGGTGCGCATCACGGCGATTGTCTTCAAGGATGATCACATTCACTTCGAAATTAATGGAGGCCCGGCTAAGAATCCGAAGTGGTATCAGAAGATGACGATTTCTGGTCCGGGAGGGACTCTATCGCCGGGGCAAAAGAAAAATCCCAATTCACCGCCGGAAGCAGGACCAGATTCTCGGGGATCGTATGTCGACCTTTACTTTGACAAGTACATTCCCGAACTTACTGTGCCACAATTACACCGACTCCTAGCTCCTGTATTCGATTTAGAGGCGAAATCGCCGGTCGAGGCATATGTGGAGACGGTTCCTCCGCGGATCAAGGAAGCGATCAAGGAGCATCACGTTTTGGTTGGAATGAATCGAGAGATGGTGCTATACGCGCGGGGACTGGCGGCTAGAAAAATACGTGAGGAGAAAGAAGGCACTCAGTATGAGGAATGGGTCTATGGAGAGCCACCTCAAGACGTAGAATTTGTCAGGTTCAGCGGCGACGAAGTAGTGCGTGTAGAAACTATAAAGGTGAATGGCGAGAAGAGTGTTCGGACTGAAAAGGAAACTGACGAGGGTGAGCACAACAAGGAAGTTACAAAGCCTCCGCAGCTTACCACGCCGCCCGAGAGAGTTGATCCTCCTCCACCGACAAACCCTAACTGAGCATATACCTCAAGAACATCACAACGAGAGTGCTCGGCCGTCGTTACTCAGCTTTCCCATTGCTTATTTGTCGGGCACATCGTCACTCGCGCCAGACTGTGAAGAAACAGAGCCAGGATTGTCCTTGGAATTCGGGGCCGCAGATGTTCCGGCAGAGGACAGCCGAGCGAGAACCGCTTTGGCACGAACCGCAGTTTCTGCGTCGGGCTTCATTTTGACGTAGGTCTCCAACTCTGTCCGTGCGGCGCTCGAGTTGTTCATTCCAAGATAGGCATATCCTTTCACAAGATGAATCGAAGCGAACTCTTTGGGTGCGAGGGAGGAAGAATGTTCTGCCTGTCGCAGGGCGGCCGGGAAGTCACCTTTTCGGAGTAGAGCCCTGCTCATCTCGTAATAACCCTGCCAGAATGTTGGACCGATCGAAATGCCATGGTCGAGCGTCCGGATAGCATCGTCGTTGCGATCGAGATCGTTGTAGACGGAACCAAGCACGAAGTATGCGGGAGGGTAATTGGGATCGCATCCGACAGCTTGTTCAGCGTCTGCAGCGGCCAGCTGCGGAGAGTTCGCCTGTCGTTCCATCACCGCTCGAAGTAGAAGTGCCTCTGCATAGTGCGGCCAGACGACGAGGGCTCGCTGGATCAGGCGCGTGGCATCCGACAGCTTTTTCTTATGCAGCGCGTCTTGAGCCTTTTCCAGGTCTCGGCGAGCCTTGGCCGGAACAGCAAGTTGGGCGGCCGTAACCGCCGCCCCTCTCGCGTTTGACCCATTGCTGGTGGCCAATGTCAGGTGGACAAAGTTTGACCCGGGCATAACCGAAATGTGCTCTGACGATTCGTTAAGGCCCTGCTTCGCGACTAGTTCCACATCACCTGTGGGTACTCTGGAAATTTCGAAGCTGCCATCAGGGGAAGTGTAGATAGTAAGGATATCTCGCGAATCCTTACGAACCGTAATTGTCACATCGCTGACCTGCTGTCCGTCGGCGGCATGAACGGTTCCAGAAATCATACCTGTTGTATTGGGAAATTCATCACGCGAGCCATTGTTCACCGCGTCTCCAGTGCCGAACGGCGGTAAGTTGCCGCGCTGGGCGAGACAAGTGCACACGCTAAGAGATGTAAGCAGGCAGATAGCTCTAAGAAGACTGCGCATCGGATTGAACCTCGCTCTGTTGGTGCTAGCATCCGTGCTCAAGCGACAGACTATGTGTGAGACACACGTGCTCATACTGTCTGTCCTGCCAGAGAATGCGTGTCAGAAGTTCCGAAGCAAGAGCAGATATGGGAACTTGGCAGAGGCTCGGTGAATGTAGGCTTAGCTTCCGTGTATTGGAGGGTTCAGCAGGCTTGAATGACGGCGGAGCCCTGTTACATCTAACAGTGGCAGCGGTACAGAGGAGCGCCTAGGATCATGCACCGATGACATGAGGTGTACGTCAAATGAGCCGTCTGGAAGCACTTTGCAAACGAAGGCTGCTGTTCGCGCTCATTGGGATTCTGTATTCGCTTCCCGTGCATGCGCAGTCCTGGGTTGTGCTCGGTCCGGAAGGAGGCGATGCCCGGAGTTTCGGGTACGCGCCAAAAAATCCCGATCGGATATTGCTGGGTACGACTACGAGCACAATCTTCGTGTCAGACGATGGCGGAACGAACTGGTCGCGCCTGGCGCGCATCGGAGAAGGAACTCGCGATGGGGATCATGACTATGTGATCGACCACATAGTTGTGGACCCCGAGGATCCTGACTCTATATTCGTGGCTGCATGGAGCGTGGACGATCGCACGTCCGGCGACATTTTTTATTCACGAGATGGTGGAAGATCCTGGAAGCCATCGTCCGGAATGCATGGGAAGCCGGTTCGCGCCCTAGCCCTAGGCCCGTCGAAGACGCACCTCTTAGTTGCGGGAGCATTGGACGGAGTCTACGTGAGCTCCGATGGTGGTGGAAGCTGGGAACGTATATCGCCCACGGACGATGAAGGGCTCAGGAATATTGAGTCAGTCGCCGTCGATCCGAGGGATCCGAATGTTATTTACGCGGGGACTTGGCACTTAGCATGGAAAACGAGTGATCGAGGAGTCAGCTGGCACAAGATAGATAAAGGAATGATTGACGATTCCGATGTGTTTTCGATCATCGTAGACGCTTCGAATTCGTCCGTCGTATTTGCGAGCGCGTGCTCGGGCATTTACAGAAGCGAGAGTGCCGGGGACCTGTTCCATAAAGTACAAGGGATTCCGTTTTCCGCTCGCCGCACCAGGATTCTAAAGCAGGATCTTGGTAACCCCAATGTGGTGTATGCAGGTACGACGGGGGGGCTGTGGAGAACCAGGGACTCGGGCAAGAGCTGGAAGCAACTCACTGATCCCGACGTTGTGGTGAACGATATCTGGGTTGATCCGCACAATTCCTCGAGACTTCTTCTGGCGACGGATCGAGCCGGAGTCCTGGCCAGCATTGATGGCGGAGAACGTTTTGCCTCAGCGAATCACGGCTACACTCACCGGCATATCACCGCCATTCTGCCCGATCAAGCTGACAAGGACGCCATTTATGTAGGGATAGCCGGCGATCGGCAATGGGGTGGCGTGTACCGGTTTCAACTTGCTGACAAGTCTTGGAAGCAGAAGAGCGGCGGGCTCGGAGGCCGTGATGTTCTCACCATGAAGCAAGCAAGTGATGGCACGCTTCTGGCGGGCACCACGCAAGGCCTTTTCCTGTTAGACGGCGGCGGCGCGTCGTGGCGGGTTGCTGAAGAGCCGAGTGCCCAGGTCGTCGTCTCACTCAAGCGGGTGAAAAACGTTTCCGCACCGACCACAGTGCTCGGGCTGAACCGATGGCTAACTGAGGCGAGAATCAACGATCTGGATCTGACACCGAATCTTTGGCTGGTCGCCAGCTCGGAGGGGTTATTCGCAAGTGACGATCGCGGGCGCAGTTGGCGGGGTGGCACTGTACTCGGGCGCAAGGATTTCATTGCAGTCCAATCAAGTGGCGCGTTGCTGGTCGTAGCAACGCGTTCTGAGATTCTGATCTCAAGCGATGGAGGAGCGAACTGGCGCGTATCGCCCCTTCCATTGAAGGGAGTGACGATTCATGGGCTGACGATTTCGGCGCCCGACAACTACATATTTGTAGCTTCTCGTGAGGGAGGTTTTCGCAGCCTCGACGTGGGTCGAAGCTGGCACCGAATGCTAAATGGTCTGCCAGACAAAAACGTGAGTTCCATCTCCTGCGAGCATGGATCGATCTACGCTACGAGCAAAGACACCGGTGTTGTATTCCAGAGTGAGGATCAAGGCCTGACTTGGAAACGAGGTCCGGACACCGGATATCCATTATTGCAGGTCAAGATAGCCGGCGATCACTTGCTCGGGGCAACACCGTTTGATGGGCTCGTGACTCAGCCATAGTCTTCACTTGTTTGAAGAAGTTGAGAATGGCCGACAGAGGCGTAGATATCCAGATCCTGAAGACTGGCAAGCTGTGAAGATCGATGATTTGATCATGACGTAGGAGAGAGGAAAGCTTCAGTCAGGATCGGCGATAGTGAGATACCGCTGCTTGTAGCAGTGCGTTCTTTAATAGCATTTCATGCACTTTCTGTGACACTTAACAGTGTTCGAAATGGGCAATGAGCATATCGTGGTCAACGGGTACTAAGGGAGCCTGCCATGTATCACTTAGAAACAAATGCCTACCCGGTGCAGCAGGAAAAGCTAAAAGGAACGCTGTGGCGCTGTGCGAAATGCGATTCGCTCGTGTCCATCCATTCCGCGAGAGTGCCCAATGAACCGCTGTGTCCGACGTGCTTCGACAGTGAACTCGAGTTCTGCGGTAATTTCGACAGCATTCTTGGCCAGCGCTTCTCCGATGCTTAGGCGACAGGGCTGCTCTTGTCCAGAGTGCCCCGGCCGGTTGCATCCCATCCGTAGATAAACTTCGCCGCATATCCGCGTTTACTGACAAAACTGACAGGTGCTCTCTAGATTCGTGGGCTAGTAATTTTGTTGCGTGAGCTTTCCACGCAATCCAGACAGTTGGGGTCTCAAGAATTGGTATTCGATTATTGTGCTAAGGACCAGCGCATTACGCGAAGGTCCGATTGCACATACCTTGAATGAAGTCAGCGGACAGCAGTGTCGCTCTGGCAGCGATGGCCGCTCTCTGACAATTTGAAGCGAGCACGATCAGCTATGCGGGAATCCGAAGAGAAGTGTTCCAAGCTGTTCCGAGCGAATCCGACTGCACTGAGCCTGACTCGGTTGAAAGATGGCGTTTTCGTCGATGTGAACGATTCCTTCCTGGAACTCTACGGTTTCACGCGAGATGAGGTCACTGGGAAAACCATTGTCGATATCGGTATGTGGATTCCTCGGGACCATGCTGAACTCCAGCGTCAGTTTCAAAGCGGATCGAGAGTCCATAACCGGGAAGTTTTCGTTCGCACGAAGAATGGACAGCTTCGCGCAGTTCTAATCTCAGCCGAGTTCGTGGAAATCGACGGGGAACTCTGCTCGCTGATTTCGACAGTTGACATTACTGCGCTGAAGCAAGTCCAGGAAGCTTCGCTGGCTGAAAAAAACTTGACGGATGCCGTGTTTGCAACAGTGCCCGGACTGCTGTTCCTGCTAGATGAGCAAGGGAATTGCATCCGCTGGAATAAACAAGCGGAACGCCTGACGGGATACTCTGCCAAGGAAATTGGCAACCGCAACATCTTTGACCTGCACGTTAACAAAGAGCGGATGCTGGAGATGTTCCGCAACGTGCCGCATGCAGGGCATGCGGAATTTGAGACGGAGTTGCGTAGGAAAGATGGTACGCAGATTCCTTTTTACTGCACGGCTGCATATGTATCCATTGATGGAATACGATATTTAGTAGAGGTCGGAATTGATCTTACCGAACGGCGGCGGGCAGAGCAGGAGAGGCTGGGCCTAAGTTCGCGTCTGATTTCTGCGCAGGATGAGGAACGAAGCAGGATTGCGCGCGAACTGCATGATGATGTGAGTCAAAAGTTGGCGCTTGTCGGAATCGAACTCGAGCAGCTATTGCAATCAGAATCGTTAAACGCGGGATTCAGATCCAAGGTCCTGGACATGAAGACGAAGACGCTAGAACTAGCATCCACGCTGCACAACCTGTCGCGTGAGATACACCCATCCAATCTTAGCCGGCTGGGTTTCCGAATCGCGATGCAGGGACTGTCTCGCGATATGAAACAACGGGGATTAACCGTTCACCTGAGCTGCCATGACATTCCGAATGCTTTACCGCCAGATGTTTCCCTTTGCCTGTTCCGGGTGGCACAGGAAGCATTAAACAACGTTCTGACGCATAGTGGCGTGAGGGAGGCCCAGGTCGAAGCCGTTGGAGATCCAGGAGGTGTTCGGTTGAGTATCCTCGACAATGGCAACGGTTTCGATCCACAATCCAAAGAGTTCGAAGCCGGTCTGGGGCTTCTGAGCATGAAGGAGCGAATTCGATTGGTGGGTGGCGAGTTCTCATTACGAAGGCGGCCACAAGGTGGCATGGAGGTAACCGCGCGGGTTCCGTTGCATACCGTTCGCATGCCATTGACTGCCTGAGCCGTCCGTAGTTCTAGGTAGAGCTAAGCCATCTCGTGCCCAGCCGTATGCGGGTCTTCTATTCTCCTTGGCTGATTTGGAGGCTGTGCTACCATCTACCGAAGTTTGCGGGCCTCTTATGGTAACGCTTTCGCGCAAGCGTGATCTGGCGAATTATCTAAGTTTCTTCCCGTATTTACTTTTGCTCCTCGCGACGTCTCTTGCCTGGTCGCAATCGCCCGAGACCATTCATATCGACGGCACGCCAAAGCTGGATGCTCACATAAATCCTTTGCGGGTAAACGTTGATTTGGCTTTGGTATCTGTAGCCGTGACCGACAACATGAATCATGTGGTTACGGGACTGAAGAAGGATGCGTTCACCTTGCTTGAAAACGGTATCGAGCAGGAAATCCGGCAATTCTCAACCGAAGATGGTCCTATCTCGGTCGGGCTCATCCTGGACTTCAGCAAGAGCATGAGCAACAAGATGGAGGCTCAGCGAGCTGCAGTTCAAGCATTCTTTCAAAACGCCAATCCCGATGACGACTACTTCGTTGTCACCGTATCCAGCCATCCTCAGATGATTGGCGATGGAACTCAATCGATTCATTCCATCGAGTCAGCTCTAGGAGAACTGACTCCAGCTGGGAGTACGGCGCTGCTGGACGCGATTTATTTGGGAGCGGATCACATGCGCCGCGCGCGGTATTTGCGCCGCGCCCTTCTGATCATTTCAGACGGCGGTGACAACCATAGTCGATACAAGCTCAAAGATGTAAAGGCAATGATGCAGGAATCTGACATTGAGGCATATGCCATCGGACTCTTTGATGCGGCATTATTCAAAACCTACGAAGAATTTATGGGGAAGAAGTGGCTGGAGCAAATTACGGATGCCACCGGTGGACGTACAGTGACAGTGGACAATCTGGCTGGGCTTCCCGATGCCGCGGCAAGTATTAGCTGGGAATTGCGGAATCAGTATGTCTTGGGATATCGCCCACGAAGCGCGCTGGTTTCGGATGAACGACGCAAGATTAAGGTTCGTGTCACAGACCATAACGGTTCTATTGCGTTACACCCATCTTATCGCCAGCATGTCGACATCTTTCGATAGTCGATGCTCACGGTGAAAGAGGAGCCATCACGGCCCCTCTTTCCGGAATGAGAGAACGACTACCTTCCGAATGTGAATGTGACACCACCCAGATAGCGGAAGTTGTTCTGATTTGAGTTGGTGAATCGATTTGAGAAGTCGGTCAGAAGATAATCCACTTCGGCTGGTCGAATCGACACCAGCTTCGTAACTGGGATATCGATGCCTCCTCCCACGGCCATTGCAAAGGCATTGCTGGAAGGCGATCCGACAAATGAACATGCACTCGCGGTCGGTTGGCAGATCGCGCTGAAGGCGTTGCCATAAACGCTTGAGTGCGCACCGCCTAACAGCACGTGAGCGTAGGGCTGAACCTTCGGCGTCCGAAACTTGATCTGTGGACCGAAGAGATACGTGAAGAGGTTTCCTGACACGCTGCCGTTTGCGCCATTAGGAAAGCTGACACTGGGCGGAATCAGGAAGTTGGATGTCATGCTGCCATATCCCTGCAGGTCCATCTTGATTCCCAGGTAAGAGTTGAGATTTACAACCGCGGTTCCACCTCCGCCATTCAGGCTGTGATTGTTCGTCTGCGACGCACTTGGAACATAGCGCACGTAGGAATAGTTCCCGCCTACCTCGTAACGTGGAAACTCCTGCGCCACAGCGCCGGCAGCCAAAAGCACTAACGGTGCTAAAAAGAACGCCTTGGAAAGCTTCATTGCAACTACCTCCTTTTGGGAAAAGTCGTTGTCTGAGCTATCTCGTTCAACAATCCGTTAAATAGCGCCATGTGTCGACGCGATCTTTATTCCTCTACTAGATTGCTTATACCGATTGGGCGTGGGGTGAGGGACTGTCAGAACTTCCCGCAAGACTCTCAAAATCTCCAAGACCATTCTGTGAGCCTGAGGGACTGACGGCCTCTTTATTGAGGTGGGCCCGCGACGCGAATCACCGCGTCGCGGGGAATCATGGAGGGTGGGTTGGGCTTGAAATAAAAGGTATCTCTCCGTACCGAAGTCGTATGCCCGGAAAAGTGACAGCCACGATGCTAATTACTACCTGAGCAGAGATAGTGGAACAGTCATGCACCGGTTCAAGGCATGTGATACGTCGCATGGCGCCGGTGACCTGAAGATTGTGGATATTCTGTCCACGATCCTGAGTCCGAGGCTCCGCCACGCAGTAGATATTGCTTTGCGTTGCCAGAAGTTCTGCTAGTTCATGAGCGAGATGAGTCGGATCATACTCAGCCCGTGGACTGACATGAAGGCATTGCACTTCAGGGTAAAGGCCAATGAGTGCAGAAAATGCAGACAACAAATCGTTCGTAGCGGTATTTGAAGTTTACGACAGAGCGCGAGGCGCCATTACTGAATTGGGCAGCAAGGGGCACGAGGCCGGAGGACTATCTATTGTGGGCCTTGATCCTGCGATAGGGTGCATGGGCCAAGCGGCAGCCGTCATGATTCCGGGCTTCGGTCCGCTGATGGTGGTTGGTCCTGCCGTTGGCTGGATCATTGATGCCATGCAGATCCCCGTAAACGTGCAGGGCCTGAGCGCTTTGGGATCTGGACTGGTAAGCCAGGGAATCCCGAGAATCCAGGCGCGGAAGTATGAAGTATGGGTGAAGGCAGGGAAAGTCTTGTTAATCGGGTCTGGTACTCACCAACAAGTTCGAGCTGCGTGCGAGCAATTGAAGACTCTGAAACCGGTGAGCATTGAGATCCAATCCGCGCCACCAGAACCGATGATGCCGGCCGCCTAGATTATAGCGGGCGGAGGGAGAACTCAGATCGAGGCAACAGAAGCAATGCCGAAGGCGAAGTTCCGGATCGAATTGCGAATACGCTGCGGAGAGAAATCATCGCGCAAAATAACCGCGTCGGTAGCGCAGGCGAAGTTTATTCGGGGCCGACACCGTGATCCGGTGGAATGATCCATCTGAGACCGTGTTGGCAGGCTTATATCCAATCGCGTATTGGCTGCGGAGATCTTTGACCAGCTTTGAGAAAGCCGAGTCGATCGACGATACCTCGCGCACGTAGTGGAATTGTCCTCCCGTCGAGTCGGCGAGTTCCTTCATAGAATTCTGGGCCTCCTGGCTCGGATACCCCAAATTCAAAACGTACACCATCGTCTCATTCTGTTGGGCAAGCGTCACCGCATTCCTAAGGTCGATATGGCTGGCGTTGTCTTCCCCGTCGGTAAAGAGGATGATTACGTGACGCGATGGGCCAGTTTCCTTCATCTGATTCAGTTGTTCGATTGCGACGTTTACGGCGTCGTAGACTGCAGTCTGCCCCCCCGGACGCAGTTCCTTGACGGCATGCGCTAGAAGTTGGGTATCACCCGTAGCAGTCTGGGCTATGAGCGTTTCCTGGTTGAATCCAATGATCAGGGCTAAGTCTGACGAGCTGCGTGTTACGTGCTTAAGAAAGTTAAGCGCAGCGCGCTTTTCGTCATTAAACGCAAAATAAACGGAATCGCTTCCATCGATCACGAGCGCGATCCGGAGCGGCAGATCGGTAAATTGATTGAAATAGGTAATCTTGTCGGGAGCTGTGGCATTGTCTTGTATCGTGATGTCGTTGGCGGTCAGGTTAGGAACAAAGCGGCCCTTTTTGTCGGTCACTACCAACGACAGATTCACTTCCTGAACCTTGCTGGTGATCGACATTGATTCGGATGCAGGCAGAGGTTCTGGGCCATTGACGGTCACATTGGTCTGAGAGTGAGCGATGATCGTTAGAAACACGATCATTGCGGTCAGGTATACCAACCAAACGGAGTATCGTCGTGCTGTCTGCATAAGAATTCCCCAGCGCTAGCTTTCTGCGCATTGACCCTGATCGGGCGTTGCGACGAAGAGCGTTGTGCATTTCCGTTCTTACGCTTCAGACCTTTCGCGATTGGTGGGGTGCAGCTTTCATTCCGTGCGCGCGTAGTATCCTTGCCGGGCGTACACCTGCAAGGGAGGCAGACCCTTCGGAGCCAGCAACTTCACTTTGATCTTGTGCCATTTCCCATCCCGAGCTGCTTTTGTAGGCCGATACCCGAGTACATATTGATTCCGGAGTTCCACGCCAATCTTGCTGGCGACATCGGGTAAGTCATTGAGATTGTCCAAGCTGAAGCTTCTGCCGCCTGTAAGCTCACTGATGTCGCTTAGCAGACCAGGCCCTAAACGTTCTTCCTCGGTGCGGAAATAGCGGTCATACACACCGATCGCATAAATCGTCACGTCCGACTCTTTCACGATGTTCTTGACGTCACGCTCGGTATAACGGCTATGGTTGTCCCCACCGTCGGAGATGATGAGCAGCGCCTTCTTTGAATATTGCGCCCCACGAAGCTTTGAAACGCCCAGGTAAATTGCATCGAGCAGAGACGTCATACCGCGAGGCGTAGCAAAGAGCAGCTTGTTCTGCACATCTTCCGTCGAAGTGGTAAAGTCCACCAGCCCCGTGGGCGTGTCGGCGAACGTTATGACGAAAAACTCGTCCTGGGGATTCGCTGTCTTAAGAAAAGCGGTGACGGCCTCTCGGGCGCGATCGATTTTTGTACTCATGCTGCCGCTGGTGTCAAAGATCAGTCCGATCGAGATCGGCATGTCGGTACGAGAGAACGACTGGAGAGGCTGAGATTGCTTGTTCTCGAATACCTGAAAATTTTCTTTGTCCAGACCTAATACGATGCGGTGGCTGTCGTCAGTCACGGTAACCGGGACCAGGACGAGATCTACATCGACCTTGAGGGGCGTGAGTTCTTTTTGGGGAGAAGTGCTTTTGACGGCTGGTGCGCTCGCATGAACGTCCCGTGAGCCGACGTGGATGTCACTGAGACTCGTCTGGCCGAGTGACCGTGTCGCGAGCAACGAGATCGCGACCGCCAGAACCAAAATAAAGCTCTCACATATGCGTGCGCCGCGGTTCATTTGCTCTCTCCTTTTGAGAGAGTACTAACCGGGTACGCATATGTGAGCTGTCACGAATGACAGAAATCGTTCGGGAATTGAGTCTAATTTTGTGCGAAGAATGAACCGGTCGTTTCTGTTTCGCGCCTACCTTATTCCCTTGCCCGGTTCCATGAGAGTTGCGCGTCCTGGACGTCATCAGTGTGACCGTCGCGCTTACCTACAAACTGTAGGAACCGAAATTGACCACGCTTCATCCAGTATTGAGAGGCGTAGGAAGAGACCTTGATGCCGCTGTTAAGGTGGCTAAGGAAGGTATGTTGCTCCGGCTGCAGCACGATCCCGACGTGTCCCTGCCACACAACCAGATCGCCTGGCGAAGGATTGTTTGTGCGTGCGAATCCGGGAAAGCCTTTGTAGAGACTACGCGAGGTCGCATATTGATAAGCGAATCCCATTCGCTCGTACAGTGCATGCACAAAGTGGGAACAATCCAGTTTTCGTCTACGGAGACTGGACCCGAGTTGAATCAGAAGATTCGGCGCTGTGCCACTCTTAGCCGTGGCTCGAGTCGAACTTTGATCGGCTCTCGATTTAGTGGTTGTTACGACAAGGCAAGTGCAGATAAGAAGAACTGCGAAAGAGTTTCTAAGCATGATGTTGACGGTAGGGAGATATTACGGGCGCAGGGGGTGGGGGGTCGTTGCGGGGTGTCAACTAGCTAACTGCTGTGTTATCAGTCGGTTTGAGTAGCTGGGTTCGGCGTGGGCGCACCTCTCACCAACCCATTGGGGCTAAAATTCAACGTCTTGGCCTCGTCGTAGTCACCTTGAGAGGGGAGCTGAACTCCGTTGAACCGGAAATCCAACGCGCCGACGTTTCCAGCTCGGACCACGAGGTGCCGTTGCGCCGCGATCAGTTTCCGCGTCGGTGCAACCAGTGTGCTGTGCATGATTGTCTTGCCGTCAACGGTGACTGAGACCCAGGCATTTTCACGTGCGTTAATTTGCACACAGATCGTGTTTGTTGCACATTCCTCCGGAGTCAGTTCGCTCGCCTTGGGGGTAAGATCCGGATCTGGCTGTGATGTGGAGGAAGTGCCCGATGCTTCGGCAGGCGGGCTCTGAATCGAAGCAGCTGTAACAGGAGAACTTGTTGGAGGAGTCGTTGTGGCCGGAGATGTGTCCACAGTTGACTTGGCATCGACCTCGCTCTCGACAGATAGAGGAGGGGCCGTCGGGGAACTATGAGAGTGCAGCAGAAACAAGCCTTTATAGTGTCGCCCTAAGAGAAACGATCCCGATGAGGCTATAAGGAACAAAAGGGCAACCAAGCTGATGCTCAGAAGAGCCGAACGCGATTTGCCCGCAGGATTCTCGCCAATGCTGCCGCGGTTTTGAGGGTCAAACGTGGTCGGTTCCAAGACCGGTTCGGGTGGGGCCTGGCCGGTAATGGCGAGATACTCCGAGACGGCTTGCGAATCATCGAGGCCAATTTCTTGCGCGTAGGATCGTATAAAGCTCTTTGTCAGGATTCCGCCAGGGAGCTTGCTGAAGTCCCCTTGTTCGATTGCCTTCAGGAATCGGGGATGTAACTTGGTGAAAGATGAGACTTCCTGCAGTGTTAGTCCCAGGCGCTGCCGGCGCTGAACGAACATCTCTCCAAATGCGTGAGACCGGGCAGCCATCGCCGAGTCCTCGTTGTCGCGATTTGCCTGACCGTTAGCGAGAGTGGAGCCATGTCCAGACTCAAGGGCCATTTCGACACCCCTGCGCAACAGCGCTGCTCTTCTACTCATATAAACACACACGCGCTATGAGGCCACTAGGAAAACTCCTACAGGAGGTAGCCAACACTAGACGCTCGACCCGCAAGCAGTCGCACAGATCCCATGTCGATAAAGTTTGATGCCCGCGAGGATCGAGCTGTTAAGTAACAATATCCTCCTGTTAAGAGTGACAGGTGCGAGACGGAGATGGACCTCTTCGCGCCCATAGCCTATGCAGGAGTGGCCGTCATAGCTAGTGGGCATGTGGAGAAGTGTGAAGACCTGATACAGACTTGGGAGCCATCCATTGCACATCAGTCAGGTTCCATCCTCCTCCTAAAGCCTTGTAGAGTTGAACGATGATCAGCCGGCGATTCACCTCCGTTTGGTTCATCGCAAGCTGAGATGCGTAGAGCCGTTGCTTCGCCTCGAGAACGTCGAGACCGCCAACGGTTCCGTTAGTGAGTCGCATGGAGGTAAGCCGAACCGCGTCTTCGCTGGATTGCAGCGCCTTGGCCTGCTCAGCACGAATGCCGTCAAGCTTCTCACGTGTGATCAGTGCGTCTGAGACATCGCGAAAGGCACCTAGCGCCGTTTGTAGATATTGCGCTCTTGTCTGTTTCCATGCGGCGATAGCCTGCCCCTTCTGTGCTTTCAGAGCACCACCAGTAAAGATAGGGCCTCCGATGGATGTGCCTACACTCCAGGCATTCGTCATGCTGGAGGTAATGTTTTCGAGCGGAGTGCTTAATTTGCCGAAGAATGTGGTGAGGCCAATGGCTGGGAAGTAGGCCGCCTGTGCAACGCCTATCTGCGCGTTGGCACTTCGCATCGCCTGTTCGGCCGCCAGCACATCGGGGCGACGTTCAAGAAGGCTGGAGGGAAGGCCTGCAGGGACTTCTGGCGGCAGATCACCAAGGGAATCCGACTTCGTTTCGACCGGTCCAGGGAGCCTGCCCAATAATACGCAGATCTGATTTTCCTTTAACGCGATCAGGCGTTCGATCTCGAGAATGCTGGCCGAAGCATTCGCCAACTCCGTTGAGGCACGCGATGCTTGGAGTTCGTTGCCGACCCCCTCTTGGACGCGCTGTGTCACAAGCGTAAGCGACGACGTGAATGACTGCGCTGATTGTTTGCTGACCTCGAGTTGAATCCGCAGTCCAATAAGTTCGAAGTAGGCCTGCGAGACATTGCCGACCAGGGTGAGCATAACTCCGCGGCGGGCTTCCTCGCTCGCGAGAACCTGAGCTCGGGCGCTCTCATTGGTGCGCCGAATGCGGCCCCAGAGGTCGGCCTCCCAGGTTGCGCGAGCGATCGCGAGCAGAAAGCCTTGAGCTCCAGTCGGAGGATTGATCGGACTGTAAATGAACTGATTGTGGCCATAGGTGAGAAGGGTGGAATATCCGAGCGTGGGAAAGTATTGCGATCTTGCCTGTGCGGCAACTTCGCTTGCCTGCTCGACGCGTGCAACCGCGACCGTGAGATCGTTGTTGTTGGCCAGAGATTCTTTGATGAGTCCAGTCAGTGTTTCATCGTGGAAAATCTCCCACCACGGCAGGTCGGCGAAGCTTGCCTGTTGCGCCGCCTCGGGACCACCTCGAAAGGCAGGTGGAGAGGGTACGTTTGGCCGTTTGTAGTTCGGCCCGACCGCGCAACTCATCAGAAGGAACACCGGAAAAATAATGAGTGTAGTCCGGCGATATATCCTCCACGCCCAACGCCAAAATTGATGCTCCGATGATGAGTTCATAATCCCCCACTCGTTTCCGTCGAGAAACAGGCGCTATGTCTCGACGGTGTCGGGTACGCGAACGCGGAAGAAGATCGCGTAAAGCACCGGTACGACGATCATGGTCAGAACGGCGGCAAAGGCCAGTCCAAACATGATGACTGCTGCCATATTTGAGAAAAAAGGGTCGAGGAGGAGCGGAATCATTCCAAGTACCGTTGTCACGACTACCAGAAGCACCGGCCGCAACCGGCTTACGCCCGCCTGTAGGATGGCTGCATAAGGCTCCTTCCCCTGGTGAATCTGAAGGAAAATCTCCTCGACTAAGACAACCGAATTCTTGACCTGTTCGCCACCGAGAGAGAGCAAGCCCAATAGAGCCATGAAGCCGAACGGATTGTTCGTTAACAGGAGTCCCGCCACCGCGCCGATGATCGCCAATGGCACCGCGAGGCAGATCACCGCCGTGGCGCGGAAGGAATTGAATAAGCACACCACGATAAACACCATGCCAAGCACTGCCGCCGGGAGCGGTTCGGCAAGAGAGGCCCTGGCGTTGTTCGAATCCTCGTACTCGCCACCCCATTCGCGTTTATATCCGGGAGGCAACTTGATCTGCTCGATTTTTTCGCGCACGGAGTTCAACAAGATGCTGGGCAGAACACCACGACCGTCAGCAAGTACGGTAATGGTCGGCATGCGATCGCGGCGCATTATGATCGGGTCTTCCCATACGACCTCGATACCGGAGACCACTTGGCTCAAGGGGATCATCCTTCCCGCGACCGGGCTCCAGATTTGCATATTGTTAATTTCATGGACATCGCTCCGCTCGGCCAGAGGAGGACGAGCGATGATGGGTAGAAGCCTTGTCTCTTGCGGGAAGATCCCCGTGCCAGCGCTACCTGGTTCGCGGTAGAAGCCGACGGTGCGGCCTTCAAAGCCGGACTCTGCAACTTGGGCTACATCGACGCGGGTGAGGCCGTTGCGGTGGGCCTGGAGTTCGAGCACCCTGGGCCGGACCACCTTTTCAGGCTGGCGCCAGTCGGTGCGGACACCCACAGCCTTACCACCCTCTTCGATGATCGTTTGAGCCTGGCCGCCAAGAGCGCGCAGGGTGGCAGGATTGGGGCCGCTAAACCGCACCTGGACACGTCCGTTACTGCCCGGGCCTAATTGAAACTTCCTGGTGTTCGTGTTGCCGTTCGGATAATTCTCCTCCAGGTATCTCTGGACTTTGGGAATCAACCCGTCAATCTTTCTCCAGTCATCGACTTCGACCAGGAACTGAACATACGCTGTGTTCGGCTGTTCTGCTGAGTACACCAGCAGAAAGCGCAGGGCGCCGCCGCCAACGAATGATGACACGTGTGTGATGCCGGGTTGAGCCAAGAGAAATTTCTCAACTTCTGCGGCATATGCTTCGGTAGCGCGGATATGGGTGCCCGACGGCAGAAATGTATCCACCATGAACTGTGGTCGGGTGGCTGGCGGGAAGAAACTTTGATCGACTTTGGTGAAGCCGTACAACGCCGCGAAGAAGAGCAGGAGCGTCACGGCCAACACCATAAACCGAGAGCGGAGTGCCATCCTCAGGAAGCGAAGGTACGTTTGAAAGAACCGGCCATCGTACGCATGCTCTTCGGAATGACCATCGGAACTCGGCTTAAAAAACAGGTACGCCAGCAACGGAGTGACCGTAATCGCTGTCACCCAGCTTAGCGACAAGGAGATGCATATGACCCAAAACAGTGAGCTGAGTAACTCGCCAGATGAATCCTCCGATAGTCCGATGGCCGCAAAAGCCAGGATTGCGATGCCCGTCGCTCCGAACAGCGGCCACTGGTTGTGGGCGATCACATCGCGAACCACTTCGAGCTTTTCCTTACCTGCTTCGATTCCAATCTTGAGCCCTTCGGTGATGACGATCGCATTGTCGGTGAGCATGCACAGCGCGATGATGAGAGCGCCAAGAGAGATGCGCTCCAACAAGAGGCCGCCCTTTATTTTCATCACCAGAAATGTCCCGATGATCGTAATAAAGAGAATGAAGCCGATCATGAGTCCGGCCCTGCGGCCCATGGCAAACAGGAGCACCACGATGACAATCGTCACCGCCTTGACCAGATTGAACGTGAAGGCTCTCGTGGCTTCGGTGACCGCCCTGGGCTGGAAGTTGATGTCGTGAAACTCGATTCCGATCGGCTGGTCGCGTTTAATCTCGTCGAGTTTTTCGAGGACACCCTTCCCCATTGTCACGACGTTTCCGCCTGGCACCGTGGAGATACCTATTCCGATGGCTGGCTGGCTGTCGTACCGTAACAGGCGGCGCGGTGGATCTTCGTAGCTACGCTCGATTGTCGCGACATCCCTAAGCTGGAGTTGGTGGCCGGAGCTATTCGATCCGATCACCAGATCGAGCATCTCGTCAGCCGAGCGGAACCCGCCCGTTGGATCAATCGGGACATGTTGGCTTCCGATGCGCACGCGTCCGCCGTCCGCGACGACATTTTTCGCCTGGAGTTGGGCATAGATCTGATTCTCATTGATGCCGAGCCGCGCCAGCCGAGGGCGCGACATCTCAAGGTAGACAACCTCCCGCTGTTCGCTGAAGAGATCGACTTTGGCGACGCCAGGAACTAACTGCAGCTCGCGGCGGACGGCATCGACGTAACGGCGAAGCTCGGTCAGCGAGAAGCCTTTTCCGGTAACCGCCATGAAGACGCCATAAACGTCACCGAAATCATCGACAACCTGCGAGGTGCCGCGCACTGATGGCGGGAGTCTGGGTTGGATATCGTTGACCTTACGACGAAGTTCATCCCAAACTTGCTGGATTCTGTCCTTGTGGTATTGATCTTTGATGTGGACCCTGACCAACGACCGTCCGCGTGTGGACTCCGATTCGACGCGGTCAACCTGCCCCATCTGCTGACAGGCGCTTTCGATGGGGTTCGTGACCTCTCTGGCCACTTCCTCAGGGCTGGCGCCCGGGTAAGGTGTGATGATCAAGGCCTGCTTGATCGTGAATTCCGGATCCTCAAGGCGTCCGAGATTGTTGTACGCATAGATCCCACCAATCACGAAGATAAACGTCAAAGCGAAAACAATCCTGCTGTGTTTGATCGAGTAAACGCCGGGATTCATGATTGGCCGCCTCCAAGCGCATCGCCCAGATCGCGAACCTTCATCCCTTCGCGCAGAAATGTCGATCCGGCTATAACGACGCGATCACCCGGCTGTAGCCCGCTAACAACTTCAATTTGCTCGCCACTGGGCGCCCCTAACTTTACGACTCGGCGATGAACGGCCTGATCAGAGCCTAGAATCCACGCCACCTGCTCTCCCGTGTCCTGCTTGACGACGGCTGAGATCGGCACAACAAGGATGTTGCTCGGTCTCGTGCTTGCTCGGGTAGTGACGGTGACACTCGCCGTCATGCCGGGCAACGCTGTGATTCCCGGAGGAGCCTTCATGGCGAAGCGGACCTCAAAGATCTGCGTCTTCGGGTCGGCTATTTGCGCGACCTCCTTCACGTGTACGGGAAATTGCCGACCTGGCGCGATGCTGAGCTCTGCTACGCTTTGCTGACCCGCAGTAGCACGAAGGTTAGAGGAAACGTATGCTTCCGGAACGTCAACCACGATGTCGATATCGCTTACGTTCTGGAAGCGGATCACAGGATTGTTCGCGACGATGTTCTGCCCTACATCGACAAGCCGCTGCGCCACGACGCCATCGTACGGAGCACGCAGCGTGCTATCTCCGAGCTGAAGTTTCGCTTCGGCGACGCGGCCTTCAAGCCCGCGAATGGAGGCTTGTTGAGCGTTGTAGTCTTCCTGAGCAGCGCGGTATGCAGTTTGAGCGGAATCGTAATCGGAACGTGAGACTGCAGTGGAATCGACGAGGCGTCCGTAACGGACGGATTCTGCTTTTGTGTTTGTGAGCCGCGAGTCGGCTGCCCCTAACTGTGCTCGTGCCTGATCGAGCGTGGCTTGAACGGTCTGCAGCCGGGCTTGAAATTCGTCCTGACGGAGTTGTCCGATGACTGTGCCTCTCGATACTCGCTCGCCCTCTCTGAAAGGCAGACTGACAAGTACACCGGATACCTGGAACGCAAGGTCGGCCATCTTCGATGCTTCGACCCTTCCAGGGAAGGAACGCACGCTCGGTTTACCGCCGGCCGTCAGTATCACCGTCTTGACGGGACGAGGCTCTTCGGAAGCGGGACCCTGATGCGATGAGCAGCCGACGACAATGCAGGTCATCAATACGGCGACCGGCAAACCCAGTTGAGCAGTTTTCATACGCACGTGGCATTCGGAAAGCCTGGAGTGCAGAGTTCCTGCGGCAGGCAATTACTGAAACCACTTCAGTTGACGGCGTCGCGACTGATGGGGCAGGTCATGCAGTGGCCTCCGCCGCGGCCGCGGCCGAGTTCAGCGCCGACGATTGTGATCACTTCGATGCCCGCTTTGCGTAGCAGCGTGTTCGTGTATACATTGCGGTCGTAGGCATAGACAACACCCGGCGATGCACAGACAAGGTTGGCTCCGCTATCCCATTGTGTGCGCTCCCGCATGTAAGGGTCTCCGCCAGTCTCGACCACGCGCATCTTCTTCAATCCGAGGGCCGCAGCAATAACCTCGACAAGTGATCCCTTGTCCTTGGTCAACTCGAGGTCGCCGTTGTTGCCGGCGGGGCGATACGAAAAGACATCGATACCGTTTACGATGTCCGGATAGATCAAAACGCAGTCGCGGTCGGCGAATGTCAACACCGTATCCAGATGCATCGCCGCTCTCAGTTTCGGCATTGCTGCGACGATGACTCGCTCCGCCGCACCCTTGGCGAACAGCGAGGCAGCAACCTGACTGATGGCCTGACGCGATGTGCGCTCGCTCATGCCGATTAAGACATTCCCCTTGCCGATCGGCATTACGTCGCCGCCTTCAAACGTTGCCAGGCCATGGTCTTTGGTAGGGTCGCCCCACCAGACATTGACCTTGCCGGCGAAATCCGGATGAAACTTGTAGATCGCGGTAGTCAGGATCGGTTCTTCGTGACGAGCGGGCCAATATAGAGCGTTGAGGGTAACGCCACCATAGATCCAACAGCTCGTGTCGCGCGTATATAGTGTGTTCGGCAGCGGTGGCAGTAAATACTCGGTGACACCGGCAGCATCCTTGACGAGCTTGAGCATCTCGCCGCCATGAGTTTCCGGAAACTCTTCAGTCGACAGGCCGCCAAGCAGTGTTTCGGCGAGCTTGCGAGGTTCCAAGCCTTCGAGATAGCTTCGAATTTCGTCCACCAGGCCCAGCCCCACTTGATCCGGCACGACCTGGTTATCCAGGATCCATTTCTTTGCCTCCGGAATGGCCACGGTTTCAGCAAGCAGATTGTGCATCTCAACTACGTCAATACCGCGGTCGCGCATCTTACTGATAAAGTCGAAATGGTCGCGTTTGGCGGCATCAACCCACAGCACGTCATCAAACAGCAATGCGTCTGAGTTGGATGGGGTAAGGCGCGCGTGGGCTTTCCCCGGCGCACAAACCAACACCTTGCGGAGTTGGCCGACTTCTGAGTGCACGCCGAAATTAACTCCATTCCCTTTTGTCATGCATGAACTCCTGTCAAATCGCAATCTTGCCACTTACTAGTTGAGAGATGCCTACTAAAGCGCCGATGATTACAAATACGAAGATGATGATGTCTAGAGGCTTGAATACTTTGAGGTTCTGCTCACGCCTTGCCCAGATGTAAAGCAGAGTTCCCGGGGCGTACAGGATTGCCGAAAGCAGGATGAACTTCAGCCCACCTGCGTAGATCATGAAAGCTGTATAGACCACCGCCACAAAGGCAATAATCAAATCGCGCTGGCGTCCTTCCGGCTTAACGTCATAGGTTTCGCCACGCTTTGAGACCTGGAGCCCGTAAGCCGCAACGAACAGGTAAGGGATGAGCGACATCGCGCTTGTGAGACTTAGCATCAATGCAAATGCGTCTCGGGAAAAATAGGTGCTCATGACAATGAGTTGAACAACGATGTTAGTTAACAAAAGCGCCGCCGCAGGAACACGGTTCGCGTTCTCCGTAGCGAAAAGTTTCGGCATGTCCTTGTTTTTCGCCGCGGCAAAAAGCACTTCGGCGCAGATCAGCGACCACGCAAGGTAGGCTCCGAGTACAGACACGAGCAGTCCCAGACTGACAAAAACCGCGCCCCAGTGCCCGACAACCGCCTCCAGTACCACTGCCATCGACGGTTGGCGCATGTTGGCAACATCAGCCCGGTAGAGCGCGCCATACGGGGTTAGGGTTACGAGGACCATCAGGCAGGTGACACCGATAAAGCCTGCAATGGTCGCGACTCCCACGTCAGAGCGCTCCTTCGCGTAACGCGAGTACACGCTCGCGCCTTCAATGCCGATAAAGACAAATACCGTGACCAGCATCGTGGCTTTGACCTGTTGGAAAAGGTTGCCCTCCAGGCCGCCGCCATAGAAGTTGCCTCGGAACATGTCTGACCTGAAGAAAAAAAGCATGATTACGATGAATGCCAGGATGGGAATGACCTTCGCGATCGTTACGATGGTGTTGACGAATGCCGCCTGCTGGACGCCTTTCAAAATCATGAAGTGGAAAAGCCATATCCCGATTGAGGCAACAAGAATTGCCGCGACCGTGTTGCCATCTCCGAACACTGGGAAAAAGGTACCCAGCGTTGCCTTGATCAGAACCCAGTAAGAGACGTTGCCGATGCAACTGCCGATCCAGTAACCAAAGGCGGACAGAAAACCCGGATAGTCACCAAAGCCAGCCTTGGCATATGCAAACACACCAGCATCCAGATCGGGTTTGCGCGCTGCGAGCGACTGGAAGACGCGCGCAAGCATGTACATGCCAGTACCAGCGATCAGCCAGGCGATGACTGCGCCAAACGGTCCTGTAGCACTTGCGAAGGTACGCGGGAGGGAAAAGATGCCGGCCCCAACCATTCCGCCCACCACCATAGCAGTCAGCTGGGTGAGCGACATCTTTTGTTCAGTCGAGGCCATGCCGTTTTCCTCTGAATGGGTGGTTGGCTGATGCCGGTGTTAGGAAGAAGTGTAAGGAAGCCTATCTCTAGATCATTCCCTCTCTGCTGTTGTTTGTCTTGTCTTCCGCCTATCAATCATGAACAGACTGCATCTAGACTGATATTCGGATGGAAGTAACGCTCTCACGAGAACTGCTAGCTACCAACTGTCAAGACTTACAGAAGTAAGAATTGAGCTACGAGCGGTCACGGTCATTGTCGGAGAACGGAAGGTCTACAGATGAAGTGCTCACATGTAACCAAATGTCTTTGGCGCGCATCTGCATAGCTTAAGATTCGAACAATGTGAGCGAGTTCCAGGGAGATCAGAACGTCGCAGGAACGACTCTGCCGGAAGACAACACTGTGGATGATGAATCCCCCGCACTGAGCAACGTAAGAGAGCCGTCCTATGCGGATGCCATCATCCCTACGGTTACGCTCATCGTTCTTATTCTGGGAGCCGTCCTTTTGTTTGGGCAGGACGCCCTGGACGGCCCTGTTCAGGTTGCATTGATTCTCAGCACGATGGTTGTTGCCCTGATCCTTCTCAAGAATGGGTACTCGTGGGACGAAATCGCAAAGTCTGCGCGAAGCGCACTTTCGTCCGTCACAACGCCGATCTTTATCTTGCTCGCAGTCGGCGCGCTGATCGGCACCTGGAACATGTCCGGCACCATCCCCACTATGGTCTACTACGGCATTCATTTACTTCATCCTGCTTACTTTTATGTCGCGGCTCTCGCTATCTGTTCGACGGTGTCTCTCGGCATCGGTAGCTCTTGGACGACGGTCGGAACGATTGGGGTTGGACTGATGGGACTTGCAACCATGGTGGGTGTCTCGCCAGCCATCACCGCAGGAGCTGTCATCTCTGGTGCTTACGTAGGCGATAAGATCTCACCTCTCTCTGAGACAACCATCCTCACGGCGCAGCTAGCGAAGGTCGATATCTACACACACATTCGGGCGATGCTCTGGAGTACAGTGCCTTCCTTTCTCATTGCTGCAGTCGTGTTCACCATCTTGAGTTTACGGGAAGGTACCTTGATTCACGACGTCGATACCGCGAGCGAACTGCACAAGTTGAATCAGCTCTTTTGGATTGCTCCGTGGAACTTGACTCCTCTTGCTTTTCTGCTTTTTCTCTCCTATCGCAAGGTGCCGGCGTCGCTTGCCATTCTCAGTTCAGCGTTGCTCGCCGGCATCATGGCAGCCTTTCTGCAGGCGCAAGCGGTGCTGGGTGTTCTTAGGGACTCAGCGGCTCCTGTCTGGCTCCTCTACGTCAAAGGCATTTGGCTGGTCATGGCGAAAGGCTACCACGTGAATACAGGCATACAGGAGATCGACCGTCTTCTCTCACGCGGTGGCATGGCAAGCATGTTGGAGACGCTTTGGATCATCATAGGCGCGGTAACCTTTGGCACCCTGCTCGAAGAATTCAAACTGCTTTCAAAACTCATCAATCCGCTCCTCGAACGGGCCAAATCCACGGGAAGCCTGATTGCGGCAGTGGTTGCGACGGCGTTGGGTTTGAATATTATCGCCGCCGATCAGTACATCGCGCTCGTGCTGCCCGTGCGTCTGTATCGTCATGAGTTCGAGAAACGTGGCTTGAAAGCGCAGAACCTGTCACGAGCATGCGCAGATGCCGGAACGGTCACATCTCCACTTGTCCCGTGGAATTCGTGCGGTGCATTCATGGCGGCCACACTTAGCATCCCCACGGTGTTGTACCTGCCATTTTGCATCTTTAACATCACTGCTCCCATCATGTCGCTCTTCCTGGGGTTCACTGGCTTCAAGATCGAGCACATCAAGCCGGCCGAAGCGCGGGCACAGTCCGCGTCAGGCTCCTAGGGATCGAGCTATGCCTCCGAAGCGGCATCTCTGAGACCTGAAAACAGGAGGACCAAGTGAAGAACGCACTTATAACAGCGCCGCTGCTATTTGTCGTAATGTCTGGCGCAACGCAAGTCATGGCACAGGACACACAGGACGACAGAATACGTCAGTTACAGACCAGGATGGATGAGCTGAAAGCTCAAATGACACAGCTACAAGCCGAAATCGAGGCGATACACGGGGTGAAGGACCTGTCCAAAGCACCGCAGGAGTCCGTACCAAAACCTTTGGAGACGGGAGCGATCAAGAGAACTATGCCGCCCTTGCCACCTGCCGTACAACTAACTCCGCAACAGCAACAGGCTGCGGTTAGTGCGGAGACTTCAGAGCATGCAACATTCTTGGAGGAGTCTGAGCCTGTGCCGCGTCTCTACAATGCTCCGCTCGAGCCCACCTATCCGGGATTCTTCGTTCTGCCCGGGACGCAGACTATGATGCGGCTCAATGGAATCCTCAAGACTGATTTCATCTTTGACCCACGACCTGCGGGAGTCCCCGACGCATTTATTCCATCCTCGATACCAATTCCACAAGAACCTAGTAACCAAAATTTCAATTCGGCGGTTCGTGAGAGCAGAGTGTCGGTAGACTTACGCATTCCCGTGAGCAAAATCGGAATGGCGCGGACGTTTATACAGTTCGATTTCTTCGGCGCAAATGGGGCCACGACACCACGGCTCCGGCATTTCTATGGTCAGGTACATAACATCCTGGTAGGTCAGACGAATACCGTCTTCATGGATCCGGACGCGTGGCCCGACATCTTAGACTTTCAGGGGCCTACCTCCGGCCTTCTTGCACGTCCTCCGCAGTTACGATATAGCTTTCTACTCGGTAAGGGTTTCAGCAGCGCAGTCTCGGTAGAGCAGCCAGTCTCCGATATCCGCTTCTCCGTAGATGGCTTGCCGGCTAACCCCACTACGCCAGCTCCTGACAGTGCGATCAGGCTTCTTTATGACAGCAATCGTGGTCACCTTTACCTGGCCAGCGTTTTTCGCGACTTGGCAGTGCGTCTGCCCGGTGGACCACAGGAGTCCACTTTGGGATGGGGAGTGAATGTCTCCAGTACGTGGCGCACATTCGGCAAGGACACGCTCAACTATCAGGTCGCTTATGGCAACGGAATCGCAAGATACACGGGTGATGCGGCGACTCTGGGCCTTGATGCAGCACCACGAGCGCAAACGGATCTGAGCCTAAAAGCACTGCCCACCTTCGCTCCCTGGATCAGTTATCAGCACTACTGGAATAAGTCCGTCCGATCCAATGCGACCTTCGGCTGGCTCCAAGTCCAGAATACTGCTTTCCAGCCGGAAAACACGTACCACAAGAGCAGCTACTCCTCTGCGAACATCATATGGAATGCCTTCGGAAGTCTGTCTTTCGGAGCTGAGTTCATGTACGGATGGGTGAGAGAGAACGGCGGAGCTACAGCCAATGCACCCCGCTTTCAAATTTCCGGAAGATATACCTTCGTGAAACTTCACGAAGAGTAAAAGCGGAATATCCGGTAGAGAGATCCTGCAGCGGAACCTACACACACAAGGCACGCTCATAGAGATCCAAAATCCAGTTCTACTAGTAAGTTAACAAATATCTTCGAACTAATGGCTGACATTGTTGACAGTTGAAGGCGTCGACGGCCCTTTATATCGTTCACTCTGTCATACCCTGCCAACAAGCCTCATGACTTCTCACGTGTGGGGATGCGCGCCCAGCGAATCGCTTGTCGGCGTCAGATTAGAAAAAGCTGGCGTAGAGGAGCACTGAATGGACCATCCGAGATTTCGACGGAAAACGCTGCTGTTCCTGATCGTGGTCGTGGCGGCGGTCTTGTCGCTGCAGGCGAAGGCACCTGCGCCATCTGAGGGTGTAGCCGTGCGCATGGTAGTTACAGCCAGCGGCGTGACCGACGGCAGCCTGCCTGAAGTGACAATGCGCGACGTGCAAGTTTCTCAGCGTCGTCAATCTCTAAAAGTAACTGGTTGGACGCCTGCGCGAGGCAACCAAGCCGGACTCAACATGTTCTTGCTAATCGACGACGCTTCAGACCGGAGTCTGGGTTCACAACTCAATGACGTGCGCGACTTCATCAATGCCCAGGCACCTACGACCCTCGTGGGAGTGGGCTACATGCGCAATGCCACCGTCCAAATCGCGCAGGATTTCACCAATGACCACGCGGCAGCGGCTAATGCCGTGCGGCTTCCTATGGGCAACACGGGCGCCTTTGGCAGTCCTTATCTTTCGGCGATCGACATGATGAACCGCTGGCCGGAACATCCCAGTCGGCGCGTGATTGTGATGGTCACTGATGGCATCGATCGCAGCCGGGGCGGGCCTCGTTCCCGTGGTTTGAGCACCATGCCGGATGTGACGCGGGCTAGCGATCTCGCCCAGCGTACCGGAACCTTGATTTACACCCTGTTCGCTCCGGGTGTGGGCGCCCGACGGCGGAATCTTTGGGAAGCTACCAACGGCCAAAATGGGATCGCCCGGCTGTCGGATGAAAGCGGAGCCGAGTCATTCTTCTTGGGTATGCAAGCTCCCGTTAGCTTTCGGCCCTTTCTGGATCGCATCCAGACCGCGTTGAACAACCAGTATCTGCTGGAGTTTCGCGCCATCCCGAGTGGACGGGCGGGATTGCAGTCGGTCTCGGTGGGCACGGAGGTGTCAGGCGTTGAATTGATCTCGGCCGATGGAGTATGGGTGCCCGCGGCGCAGTAATACGATCACCGTCCGACTGATGTCATCACCTTTAGCAAGCGCCGCGTGGGCGCTAGAAACTGCCTGCAGCATCGTGATGATAGGGATCTTTCGACCGCGTGTGGCCGCTCGCTTCGCTCACTGCCAGACTCCGCTCAGGATGACACTGATAGTGCTGTGTGTTCTAGCGCTAGGTTCTAACGCTAGTGGGCGTGTCTACGTAATGCCAGAGCCAGCATAAGTCGGGTGATGCCGTTCATGAGAATGCTGATTCCAGCTAGGATGCCAACGGCCCAGAAGGAGCTAAGAGGCCAGCGCCTCCAGATCATCACGCCGAGCAAGACCGTGACGAGACTATGAACCAGGAGCCAATGCGACCCTTCAGTCGTCGCACTGGATAAATAGGTGAATAGGTCGATCATCCCTTCGACAATGAAAAATATGGCTAATATCAACGTAAGCGCAGCCATCTTAACAAGTGGATTGGCCAGCAGGTACAATCCGCCGGCGACGTACAAGATGGCAACAAGCATTTTCCAGAGAAAGCGCCCGATGCCTTGCGACTTAAAGGCGTAAAAGAACTGAATGATGCCGTCGAAGAAAAGCGCCCAGGCCAGTATTCTTGCGACAGCGAAGGATGTGATTGCAGGCAAAGCGAGGGCTAATGCTCCGATGAGGATGAGCAAGATTGGCCACGCTAAGGATGTCGGTGACGATCGAGGTATGAGTCCGGTTCTCGTATTCATATTCCAACTCCTATGACCTGCGTTAGCGAAGCGCTTGTCGTTTGGTCATCGGGGCGTCGGTAACATAGCGGGGTGTTGTAGTCGGAATTCGAGCAAAGTACCTTGCACCAAGCCTACCTGTTGCCCCCGACCGCCAGCGGATCTTGCGGTGCCGAGTCCAGCTCCGGCCGCGGCACCGATCGCTGCGCCGGTTCCTCCGCCGGCGAGGGCGCCGATGACGGAGCCTAGCCCGGCACCGCCAGTAACACGCCGAGCCGTCCGTCCACCTTGTCCTTCACCTTGTAACTGATACGTAGTGGTCATAATCGGATGTGCGGTGCCGTTGATCACAATATCCGTCAACTCCAGAGCTAGTTCAGAACCGCCTGCCATCCGACCCGCCGATTGTGCCGAAACCACCTGGCCGTGGACGGTCGCTCCCTGCGGAGCAACAACAGCCCCTCTAACCGTTACGTTGGTCTCTAGGCGGCCGGTAAAGCGAGCGCCGGAACGTTGCTGTGCTGAATCGAGAGTTTCCGCCAAGCGAATGAGAATGCGTGTGCCAGCCGGAACTGATATCGAATTAGTCTGTGGAGGCGCTGCGGCGTGAGCAGTGAAGACAACGCAAATCCGGTTCTGCAGGACACCGAAAGCGAGTCCGAAGACTATCACTAGAGTCAGCAGCTTTGAGAGCGCTTTTCTCATAAATATCTCCCTATGCCCGTGAAATTCGTTAAACCTCCACTACTCGACGGGCAGTTTGGAACTGAGCTGCAGGTCGGTAAGCGATAGCAGCTGGTTTTCGGCTTCGAAGAAGCGCGCTGCGGTCACGGGGCCCAAGGCGGTTTTGAATTGGCCGTAGTACTTGTCCAGCAGGGCCGCGCGCTGGCTCTGAAATTGCGTATGGCTATGCACGACCTGATCGGCTTGCTGTTCGGTTAAGTGGCCGTTGTTCTTCACGTAGTCGTTGATCGAGGCAGCCTCGATCGTATTCAGCTTGTCGAGTTCCGCTTTATATTGCGCGTAGATGGGCCAGAATTTGGCAGCATCGGCTTCGTTGAAGAACATCACGAGCGCTATCAGTTGTTCCTTCTCGTCGGGGACGTCTTCTTGCAACAGGGTTGCGTAGGCTTGGAGATTGGACTTCTGCGTCTCGCTCGGCGCGGCGCTAGCAGTTGTCGTCTGAGCCGCGAGAGTGCGAAACGGGTCAGAACGGGCCGAGATCAGAGCGAAACCGGAGATCGTAAGCAAGCACATCAGGGCGAACCAACGAGTGCGCAAGATATTCATGGGTCTCACCTCGCTCAGAAGTTTCACGCTGCCTCAGCTGGTGGCGCTATCCGTCTCATCGGTCGTGATCAATTCGACGTCGGGCACCTCGGGTCGACGGACTCATTTCGACCCCTATGCGCATACGAGAATCGGAGAGAGACAATTTAGGTTCTTTCCGCGAGCGCTGGAGACCGTTCGACCCCTTTGTAACGTACGGACATAGTCTGCTGGCGACAACTTGGAGAAGTTACAGTATGCTGGCTCGGTAAACAACATTTAGATTGACAGATATAAGTTGATCTTGAGAGTGAGGATTTAGCCTACAGACTCGGAAGGTGGGCTCGAAGGTGTGAGCACCATACTTTCCCAGCTCAAGACTGTCATTCTTGTCAGCTTACTGGGCCGTTTCATAAGGCGATCATAAACATTCCGCAAGAATGTGGACGTGTCCAAGTGTTGCGGCGTCCCAGCAATTCACAAAGGCAAAACTCGCAGCGCCTGCTGGTACTACAAAAGACGCGCCGTGCATCTTACCTATCAGCGGCAAAGACAAATGCGGATTCGGTTCATTCCTACTGCCCGAAGGTTGAAGTTCTCGTCTATCTCCTTGGGAGGAATCTGTGCCCGCTGCATTTAGGAAGTTGCTAACTGTTGTCTGGGTGCTGGTTCTCTGTTTTGTTGCTGCCCTTCAAGCTTCTGCGCAGTCAAGTGGAAGCTCCGGTTCCATAACTGGCATAGTTCTTGATCCTTCGGGCGCGGTGGTTCCAAACGCAACGGTGGAGATTCATAACCCGGTCAGCCAGTATGACCGCACGGCGACAACCGATGACAACGGAAATTTCCGTTTCTCAAACTTGCCATTCAACCCTTACCACATGACGGCCTTGGCGCCGGGATTTGCAACCAGCGTAAAGGACGTCGAGGTTAGATCGGCCGTCCCGATCAATATTAAGATTAGCCTTCAATTAACTGGTTCCTCGACGAGCGTGACGGTCGAGGGTACTGCCACGGATTTGCTAGAGACCGATCCCACCTTCCACACCGACGTCGACAGAAACCTGTTCAACAGACTTCCGTTAGAAAGTCAATCGTCGTCACTGAGTTCGTTGGTTACGCTCACGACGCCTGGCGTCGCCGCGGACTCCAACGGCCTATTCCATGGGCTCGGAGATCACGCGGGGAATTCGTTCTCCGTGGACGGCCAGCCGATTACCGATCAACAAAGCAAGGTCTTCTCCAACCAGATCTCGCTGAATTCCGTGCAATCGATGGAAGTCATTTCGGGCGCCCCTCCGGCCGAGTACGGAGGCAAGACCAGTGTCGTGATCATTGCTACCACACGCTCAGGACAAGGCGTGACCACGCCTCATGGCAGCATCACTACTTCTTATGGGACATTTGGCACCTCGACACTCGCGGCTGATCTCGCTTATGGAGGAAAGACCTGGGGCAACTTCATTTCGGTGGATGGACTGAATACCGGGCGATTTCTCGACTCCTCCGAATTCGTCGTACTTCACAGCAAGGGTAACGAAGAGAACATCTTCGATCGTGTGGACTACACCTTCTCGGAGAAAAACTCCGTCCACTTGAACCTGGAATTCACGCGTTCCTGGTTCCAAACGCCCAACAGCTGGGACCAGCAATTGCAGACCTGCACGGTCTTGTCTACCGCTTGCAACACGAGTGGCACAACGCAGGTCAATCCGATCACCGGAGTCCCGCTTAGTCCAACCGATCAGCGGTCGCAAATCAGAACCTTCAATGTCGCCCCCATCTGGACACATATATTAGATTCAAGCTCGATCGTCACTGTCGGAGCCTTCGTCCGTCGTGACCAATATGACTACTATCCCAGCAACAACTTTTTCTCCGACCTGGGACCCTTGCAGGATGAAACCATTTCTCAACTCCGGTTTCTGACCAATGCTGGAGTTCGGGGGGCATGGTCGCACGTTAGCGGGATTAACAACATTAAAGCCGGAGCTACATATCAGCAGACATTTCTTACTGAAAACGACACCTTTGGAATCGTGAATCCTGGCCTGCTTTCGAACTGCTCAAGCAGCTTAGCAATGCAATGCGCTATCTTGGTGCCCTACAATTTGACAACGGGCGGAACACTATATCGATATCACGGGCACACGGATGTTAAGGAATTGGGCCTTTTTCTTCAGGACACGATCACCAAAGGTGCGTGGACCTTCAATATCGGCCTTCGCGCCGACCTCTACAATGGACTTGAATCCGTTGCCCAGCAGCTAGAACCGCGGGCTGGCATCGCGTATAACGTCAAGCGTACCGATACGGTGTTTCGCGTTTCCTATGCCCGCACCTTGGAAAGCCCCTTCAACGAAAATCTGATTCTTTCAGGAACCGGCTGCAACAACGCAGTGGTTAATGCGGTTATAGTTGTTGCCCAAACTCTGGCTTGCATGACGTCGCCTCTGGTACCTGGCTTGCGGAATGAATTTCATGCTGGACTGGAGCAAGCCCTTAGCAAATACGTTGTAATCAGCGGCGAGTATATCTGGAAGTACACCCACAATGGAGCCGACTTCAACGTTTTCGGCACGACTCCAATTACGCTGCCCATTGAGTGGCACAATTCCAAGATTCAGGGGTTTGCTATTCGTGGCAGTGTTCCAAATTTCCATGGCTTAAGTGCATTCGTCGTGACGTCGCACATTTCCGCTCGGTTTTTCCCACCCACTGTTGCTGGAATTGCTCCGCCTCCACCACCCTCTGTCTTCCGTATCGACCACGATGAGAAGTTTAACCAGACGACTCACATCCAGTACCAACCGTGGAAGCAAGGACCATGGCTTGGATTCAATTGGCGCTACGATAGCGGGCTAGTAGCCGGCTTTGTGCCCTGCGAGGCACAAACGGTGACATGCTCGTTCTCCACGTCGAACCAAGATCCCGGGGGCGTTGGCCTGGCCAACGTACCGGCGGGGGATATCGCATTGGTGAACAACCTGAACGGATTGCCGCTCACTGCAGATCAGGAATTTCAGTCTGGCCTCACTTGCAACGGCATTCGTGCAACTCCGATTGTGCCCACAGGGGTCGTCGTTCCCGGCGAGCCTTACCGTGCCTGTCTGGCAACGCAACTCACTTCCGGTCTCGTGAAGATACCATCACCGAACACGCAGCAAGACGATCACAACCCGCAGCGTATTCAGCCTAGAAGCCTTTTCGATCTGTCAATTGGACACGATAACTTGTTCCACGGCGACCGGTACAAAGTCAGCGTGCAACTGACGGCGATCAATATCGCCAATAATTACGTTTTATACAATTTTCTGTCCACTTTCAGTGGTACGCACTATGTTACCCCCCGCACACTAACTGCTCAGATCGGACTCCATTTTTGAGGCCGTCCAGCAACGATCCCTGTTGAGGTCCGTCAAGTCGCTCGTCTGATCGGGCCAGCACGGTTGATAGCCGCCGGAATCCTGATGCTAATGGAAACTCGTACTAGCTATAACCAGTAGCTCCCCAAATATCGCGAATGCGATCTAGCATCTTTGCTGGGAAACGTGACAGTTTGTTTCGTTACGCTGAATCACTAGAATCGCGTCTGTTAGAGGTTGCGACCGAGTGGAGGCACAGGTACCGAGTCAAATGCCAGAATGCGAGTTGGCAGGCTTGTGTACTGCGGATCTTGCTTTAGCAGCAGATGTCCGCCCAGTGGGTTGCTTACCAGTGCGCGCGTCCATCTGCACCTGTGAACGCGATGGACCCTCGACGACGAACTCGTATTTTGATAGCCGACGACCATAATCTCGTTGCAGAGGCGTGCGGGCGCCTGCTCGAGCCGGAGTTTGAGGTCGTAGGCATCGTTAACAGCGGCAGAGCGCTGCTCGATGCGGCTGCTGAACTCAAACCCGACGTCGTCTTACTTGACATTGGCATGCCCGAACTCAATGGCATCGACGCCGGTGATCAAATAAAACAGGCGATGCCAAATGTCAAGCTGATTTACCTGACAGTGAATACGGGGCCCGACGTGGCGGCGGAGGCGTTTCGGCGCGGAGCATCTGGCTACATCGTGAAGCAGTGCGCCGCCGCCGAGTTGGTAACTGCTGTCCGCAGGGTATTGAAGGGGGATTCTTACCTGTCACCTCTCGTGACGAAGGACATGGTCGAGTTCCTACTTAGAAGCGGTAAGACTCAGTCCGAAGAGAGACAGATTACGACGCGGCAGCGAGAAGTCCTGCAGTTGCTTGCCGAAGGGATGTCGATGAAGCAGGTCGCGGCAGTGTTGAATTTGAAGCCGGGGACAGTCGCGTTCCACAAATACCGAATCATGCAAAGCCTGGGACTCAAGAGTAACGCTGAGCTTCTGCATTACGCCATACGGCATCACTTGATCGAAACGTAACGATAAAGGTGCGTTCGCGTCGCTGCGTGTTCAGACAATGACCACAGCAGTTCAAACGAATTCGTATCGTCGCCAATCAGTATATTGTCCCGCCAATAAACTTTCTCATCTGACTCACGCTTAGCCGCCGCAATAAGTAGATAAGGCTGCGTGGTAGGCATCCCCGAGCCCGCGCGGCTGCTACCAAGGTAGTCGATTGCCTACTTATTTTGCCAGTATTGCGAACTGTACTTACTGCCTATCTTTGTGCTGGACCGATGAAAGTAGCAGGGTCTGCTGTATAGGCCGACTCGAGGCAGGGCGGAAGAGGAGCGCGATGTTGAAACAGCGAGGGGAGCGCTCGGCGATCGCGCCGTGGCAAAACCATGGGACTCATCAGGGAACTATCACCCTGTGCAAGTCAAACTGTATGAATGGGCGATTATTCCTGCTGATGATTGTACTGGTGCTGGCCTGGTCTATCCCTAGTTGCCAGTATCCAAGCTCCGCGGCTATGAGCGGCACTTGGACGTTTACTCTAACGTCAGCCAATTCTCCAGTGATCATTGCCGCTGCGAGTTTGACACAGAGTGGCAATCAAATCAGTGGTCCAGTGACTTTGAACTCTGGCAACTCTTCCTGCGGAACCCAGGCCACGATTTCGGGAAACATCCAAGGCACTTCCCTGACACTCCAAATCGTCCAATTTCAAAGCCAAGCATTTCTCAACGGAACCACGAACCAGGCGTTTACCTCCGCGACAGGCACATACACAACTGGAGGAGCCGGTACGTGCTTCGGAAGTGGTGCTTTCGGAAGTTGGTCCGCATTCTTTCAGTGATCGAAGGCCGATGAAAAAGAATCAGAGCGCATTGCATTACTGCGATCCCTTCGGTTCGGATGGGATGCCCGGTCAAAGGCGTTCCACGATCCCAAGATACGCTCGGGCAATGTCTATTCCCGTTCCATGGCTGTCGCAAAACATGAAACGCAAGAAAGTTCCATTTCTCCGAGTGGGAGGCGCTAGTTGCAGCGCGCGCTAGCCTAGAACGGACCGGATGTAGGTGAACTGATTATTGAACGACTCTCTTCCGGACAGCGTAAAGCATCAAGCCAGGTACAACTCTGAGGTGCAGCTTTTTCATGATGTTCGAGCGGTGTGTCTCAACAGTATAGACACTCAGACTGAGAAGGTTAGCGACCTCCTTGTTTGAGTGTCCTTCCGCCACCAGCTGCAGAATGTCGCGCTCTCGCGGCGTGAGGAGGTCATAAGAATCGTCGGCACCCTTGTGTCTCAGCTTGCGGGCCAGTGATGATGAGGGTGGTTAATACAAACCATGGATAAACAAAGCCTACTTGTGTCGTTAAGCTCCGAGCTAATGCAGCAGCTCCATAAGGAATTCCGCAAAAGAGTATTGTATGAGCAGCTGGAATATACCCCTGAAGAGGCGGCCCTCGATCAGATTGTTGTCTTCGCCCAGAACGATCCAGTGAGGTTTCATGAATCATGGATACGCCCTTTGCTGTGCGAGGGCATCTCGATCGAGGCAGCATTTGCTCACATAATGGACTCCTGCTTTCAGCCAAATTGAGGATGCCGAGAGCTGGAGAAAGGAAAGGAGCCTTCCGAGAAGCTCGCTTCGGTCGGCCCCCCAAGTGGGCGAGTCGTTTGCGCATCCACAAGCTTGACGTCTCTAACCGATGCTCCTGGTGGTAGGCCTCGCGCACGCATTGCTGGCGAGCAATCAAGCTACAGTTCTGGTTGCTTTCGATGGCTTTCGGGCCTGGCATCTCATAGTTCAAAATGTCGTGGTCCCTAAATTCTTTCGCACCAGAGAGGCCCAGCACACTCACGACCTGTCATATCTACCAGTTGTGCCCAGCAGCCCATGTCCTCTAGAGTTCTTGCGGTTCCGCTTGGGGCAAAACAGAAGTCAGTCTAGGTGGTCACATGGTCAGTGCAATACAGGTACATCTTGATCCCACGGGACTCTGCAAATGGCGAGAACTCTACTTGGCCGCGCTTTTCGAGACGGATAAAAGAAAATTGCCCCTATGCATCGCTACGGCCGAACTCGCAATGAGTCAAAGGGCGAGGGAGTTGTTTGCGGCACCCGAAGGTGGCGATGAGGAGCGGGACGGCCTTCAGGAGGCGCTGTACGCGCTTCGGGCGTTACGCCATTGCATCGAGCTCAAGACCTATGACGGCGGAGAACGCGGAGTCTAGGAGTGCCGTCGTACAGATGATTGCTTCATATCAGTCTTGTGTTCTCCAACATACAAATCAGATAAGGAACCTGGTTCGTCAGGGACGTCGCGTGGTCAGTGACGCGTTGTGGATTCGGTTTCAGGAAGAAGATTGTCGACCTTCGGCTCTACGTCGATGTGAACCGACGCCCGAGCTCTTCCTAGCCTGGGCCCAACCATATGGCTCAGGCGCTCAAGTGCGGTATTCAGATCCTCGGCATGCATCTGTTGTAAGCCCACAGTGATTGTGATATCGAAGGAAAGGCTCTCACACTGCCTAAGGCCATGCGATTGTTGGCCCAGGATACTGCCTCCAAGCATGCGAGCCAGACTGACCAGCGAGCGGCCCTTACAGGACGGGCACTCGTCGCCGGGAGCATTGCTAATGGATTCGCAGTCAAGGCAGAACACTGCATGACACAACGGAACTACATCAAGCGTTGACTGATTATGAGCTTCCGAAAACATATCCTCATTACCCACGCTTGCTACCCAGAACGAGCATACGTGACTGGAGTTGCGCCTGTATCTGTCAACATATACAGAAAATCACAGCGAACAAGGGCATGTGATTCGTCTTACTCCAGTTAGGTTCAAAGCAGCTACTGATATTCTGCCGGGACTGGGCCATCAGGCACCCATTCTATGTAATCCGGGAGATTGAGGTATCTACATTCTCGAATATTCGAGACGAGTGTCGCAGATTTAGGGGGCAATGCTTGCGGGATTTAGTAGTTCTCTTCGGCTCCGCCGGCATGGTTCAATGCAGAATGGGTGGCTGGTGCT
>Ga0070734_10000985_pt1 | contig 47007 bp, 38 predicted proteins | sample Coa_R1_8_FD_66444 | JGI IMG/M metagenome (GOLD analysis project Ga0070734, IMG submission 66444) | Surface soil microbial communities from Centralia Pennsylvania, which are recovering from an underground coalmine fire - Coalmine... | ecosystem: Environmental > Terrestrial > Soil > Unclassified ...
CGCGTATATGTAGTCCGGATCAGACGGGTCTTCAAATGCCCAGAAGCCGTCACCGCCATAAACGTTTTCCCATCGGGAATTGCTGATGCCGCCAGGGTATGATGAATCTCCCACCCATGTGCTGTTGTCCTGCAGTCCGCCATAAACGTGATAGGGGTCCGCATTATCAACGCTTACGTGATAGAACTGCGCGGTTGGCAGGTTCCATGCGCGTGCCCAACGGGTGCCGCCGTCAGTGCTGCTCCAGAATCCGCCGTCATCACCGTCATAAATCAGGTTGGTATTGCTTGGGTCAATCCACACGGCGTGGTTGTCGCTGTGCGTGTTTGCTGTTGAACTGAAGCTGCGTCCGCCGTCCACGCTAACCAGCAGAAGCAGGTCTACCTTAAAGAGCTTGTTTTCATTCTTGGGATCGACAATCAGGTTGGCAAAATAAAACGGCCGCCACACCATGTACTGGCTGGCATCCATTTTTTTCCAGCTTTTGCCCGCGTCGTCTGAGCGGTACAGCGCGCTCTGCTTGCATTCGATCATGGCGTAAACCACGTTTGGCTTGGACGGAGCTACTGCCAGCGCAATTCTTCCGTAAGGTTTTTCCGGCATTCCCTGGCTGTTGCTGGGTGCGATTTCCGTCCAGTGGTCGCCACCATCTGTGCTCTTGAACAATCCGCTGCCCGGACCGCCGGAGCGAAACGTCCATCCCTGCCGGCGAAAGTCCCACATGGACGCGTAAATCGTTTTAGGCTCCTGCGCATTGGCCGCCAGCATCCCGCAGCCGGTTGAGCCATTGGCGCCGGCCAATACTTTTTTCCAATTCGTGCCGCCGTCGGTCGTCCTATAGACGCCGCGCTCATCATTGTCATTCCACAAATGGCCGGTGGCGCAAGCGTAAACCGTGTTGCTGTCTTTGGGATCAACCAGGATGCGCGCAATTCGTTCAGAGTCTTTCAATCCCATGTTGGTCCAGTTCTCGCCGCCATCGGTCGATTTGTAAATTCCATTGCCGATGGAAACGCTATTCCTTGTCCAGGTTTCGCCCGTTCCCACCCAGACATTTTTATGATTGGAAGGATCAATGGTTACTGCTCCAATCGACTGTACAGGTTCACGATCAAATACCGGTTTGAAGGTTGTGGCGCCATTGATGGACTTCCATACGCCTCCACTGGCTGATCCCACAAAGACAGTGATCTTGCCGTTTTCATCCACAGCCTCGATGGCGGAAATCCGTCCGCCCATTGTGGCTGAGCCAATGTTTCTTGCCGCCAATCCGGAGATGGTGCCGGAATCGTATCTCACCGGCGCGGGCGTCTGGGCCGCGGCAGCCATGCAGAACCCACACAGAAAAATAAGCACAGCGATCGAGCGCACAAGGGGCAAGCGATAGCGGGCAATCATCATTATGAAATTCCTCTCAATATATTGACTACGGTGAAGTAAGCGCTCATTTTTGTTTCGGTGCAGGCTTGGTGGCCGGCGAAGCGGCAGGAGCCGCGGGCATCTTGAATTCAAGGTCCTCAATGGGCACATTCGCTTCCATCCTGGTCACCGTGATTTTTCCGCGCCGTTCCGGATTGTTCTTGGGCCCGCTCTCAATGAAAAACGGATACATCACGCCATTCACCGGCTTGTATGATCCCAGCATCGTTACGCTCTCACGCACTGAGCCGCGGATGAACTGCTGCTTTTCAACCAGGATTTCAATGTAGGTGTCCGGGTCAAGGTAGTAGTAAAAGACGTCGCCGTTCTTCAGCGTGACTTTCAATTTGTACGCGTCATCGCCATCCACTTGGTCGTGGCCCAGATATTCGATCTTGTTGCCTTTGGCTGCGGCGTCAACCAGCGGTCCGTCAAAGTCAGCGTCCTCGGCTAGCCCGCGAACGTCATCTTCACCCAGCATCTCCGGGTCCTTGCGGCCGCCAAACGGCGAAATCTGCCACCCGGTCGACCCGTCATATGCCTGGATCTGTGTCATTCCCTGGAGCGTAAAAGTTTCTTTCACCATGTCAGGTCGCTTGCTGACTTCGCCAATGGTGGCCTTGAAACCTCCAGCATCAAAATCACCGATCATGCGGAGTGATTTGATCGCCTTGATCTTCTCCACTCCGCCCTTGGCTTGCAGATTTTTCGCCACCAGTTCCTCGGCGGTCTGCGAAACTGCACTCAACGATATGAAACCGATCACAACTGCCAGAATGTTGCGTATTGCGGTCACTTGTTTCTCCTTAAACTCTTTGAGACAAACTCTTTGAGACGAACTGACAGCAGGGGTAATTTCCGATGGCGCTGGTCTAATTTGTTTGGGCACAAATGCTTTTTAGACCCGTTCAACGCCGATTTGTTAGCTCAGGCCGTAAACCACCGGGCCGATTCAATGGCTCGCTCTTATTTGTTCTTCATGGATATGTCGCGAAATACCGGCGATTTTTTGCAATCTTGGCAATTTTGGCAGTCTCTCCTACCCCCTCCCCCACCTCAACCCCGAAAAATAAGGACTTACAAGATTCAACCCCGGGGATGTCCCTTTTAATCCCCGGCCTGCGGAGCCATAATCCCTCGCCCCTGAGCGCCGATCTGGAGGTCATGCCAAAGAGCATAAACTATAGCAAATAAACGACTTACATTACCATAACGCAAGCTCCAAGGCAAGCGGTTTTGTATATTAGAGGCGTTCAGATCTTTTGCGTTCTTCGGCTATTCACAACTGCTTCGGTTGCCGAACCTTAGTGCAACCCCACATCTTGATGATCCAGCGTGGGGGGAAAGATCGATGTCCTGGTTGTACTTGTTGGCCATCGTAAGGGGACCCGGTTCCTAAACGCGAAATCTCAAATGTGTAGCCGTTGAAACAAAAATGCGCGACCCTTTCGGGCCGCGCCTATGGAATCGAACCAACTGCGCTTTAGTCCTGATCGTCCTGCTCTTCTTCCTGATTACCGGTGCTGGCGCTTGATGCCGCGCCCGCGCCGGACTTGATCTGGATCGGCCCGCCCGCGAACAGCGTGCTTGATCCATGTTCCGCCGCTTTCTTATTGAAGGCCGTAACCTCAGTGGTCAGGAAGGTGTTCACCTGCGCCAGTTGAGTCTCCAGTTCTTTGCGGACCTCGGCCGCTTCCGTCACCAGCAACGGGCTTGGCGCTTCTCCGGGACCACCCATTACACCGCGCATTACCCCTTGCAGGCGGTTCTGGAAGCGTTGCAGATAGTGGATATCATCCTGGCTGCCGGGCTGAATGTCATTGTTGTAGAGCGGTTCCTGGATCGCCGTGATTTTCTTGTCCAGCGCCTTCGCCTCATCCAAGACAGGTTTGTATGCGACGTTGGTTGCTGCGCCTTCTTGTCCTTCATCGCTAGCCAGAAGCTCTTGCAGGCTGGTGATCTGCTTGTGCAGGCCGTTGAGCCGGTTCAGGGCTTCATGCAACGCGGAGACTTCATCGCGCAGTTCAAGTCCCAATTTCAGCTGTGCGCGCATGCCTTCCGGATCAAATTTGAAACGCGGATCGGTTTGGACATCGACTGTCTGCGTTTCAGTTTTGCCGTTTACGGTTACTGCAACTTTGTATGTGCCCGGCAGCGCATTTGGTCCGATGCTGGGATCAAAGAAGAAGTCCTGGTCGTCCAGCCCTTCCGGCGGTGGCAGGAAGTTCAGCTTCTTGGGCCCGTCATAGCGCAGGTTCCACGCCACTCGATTCAGGCCGTACTTTGTGGGTCCATACATGGTGCGGACAACCTGCCCGCTGCTGTCTGTCACCGTGATCTTTACCGCCGTTTCGCCATTCGGTCTGCGCTTGGGCGGGCCACCGGCATTTTCTTTTATTTCATTCGGCAGCCAGTAGCTAATCACAGCGCCGCTCATTGGATTGGGGGCAACATAGCCGCCACTGGCAAAGCCGTGCTTGCTCCAGTTGTGCCAGTTCACGGCCGCAGAAAGCGGAAACAGATGGAAGTCGCTCCGCGCCAGTTCCGCGCCGCTTTCTTCCAGCGGCGTTATGTCATCCAGCACGAACAGGCCGCGTCCGTGTGTCGCCACCACCAGGTCGTGCGACTTCTTGATGAACTTGATGTCGTAGATCGGTACCGTGGGGAAGTTGCTTTTGATCTGCGTCCAGTGAGCGCCATCGTCGCTCGAGTAGAACAGGCTGGTGTCTGTGCCCAGGACCAGGAAGCCTTTTTTGTTTGGGTCTTCGCGAATCACACGCGCGGGATCGTCCTGCGGCAGGCCGGCTGCAATTGAAGTCCACGTCTTGCCGCCATCGTGGGTCTTGTAAACATATGGCTTGTTGTTTTCCACCTCATGGAAGTCCACTGCGATATAAGCCGTGTTAGCGTCGCTGGGTGAAGCCTCAACTTGTTGCAGTCTGCCCCACTGCGGCAGGTTGGCGATATTGGCAGTGGCGTTCGTCCAGTTTTGCCCGCCGTCGCGCGTCACCTGCGCCAGGCCATCGTCCGTGCCAACCCAGATTGTCTTGGGATCGACCGGTGAAATTGACATGGAAAGAATCGCGCCAACCGTTTCCGCGCCGCTCAGGTCCAGCCAGATCGGCCCGCCGCTGCTTTGCTGCTTGGTCTTGTCGTTGCGCGTAAGGTCCGGGCTGATCGGATTCCAGTTCTTTCCGCCATCCGTCGAGCGGAACAATACGTTCCCGCCCAGATAAACTTCATTCGGATCGGTCATGGAAACCGCAATCGGCGATGTCCAGTTAAAACGGTATTTCAAATCCGACGGCTTCATGGACTGCACGCCTTGCAGATACGGCCGGATGAAGTTTGACATGCCCGTCTCATTGCTCACGCGCTGAATCGACCCGTTTTGCGAATCCGTGTAGACCACGTGTGTGCCTTTGCCGCGCGCCGGAACAACGTATTCGCCGTCGCCGCCGGTCACGGTGTACCACTCAAAGCCGCTGATGCCGCCGCGGCTCAGGCTGTTGGAAGGGCCGCACCAGCCGTTGTTGTCCTGCAAGCCGCCACAGAGGTTGTAAGGAGTCTCGTCGTCGTCTGCTACGGAATAGAATTGCTCGATCGGCAGGTTGTCCAGATACCGCCACGTTTTTCCAGCGTCACCACTCACATACACACCGCCGTCGTTGCCATTGATGATCCGGTTCGGGTTTTCCGGGTCGATCCACAATGCATGATGGTCAACGTGCACGCGAGGCGTTGTGTTACGCGCAGTCTTGCCCCCGTCTTCAGACAGCATTACGTTGAACGACATGAAATAAACTTTGCTTTCATCGTTCGGCGCAACCATGAGTTCGCTGAAATAAAATCCGCGCGCCGCCAGGTTGTGATTGTTGCTCACCATCTTCCAGTGGTCGCCCAGATCATTGGTGTCGTAGAGAGTGCCTTTCTTGTTTTCCACCAGCGCGTAAACGTGCCGGGGATTGCTGGGAGCTGCGCCCAGTCCAATGCGGCCTGTAGGCTCTGTGGGCAGGCCTTCTGTCAGTTTCTTCCAGGTATTGCCTCCGTCGCTCGACCGGAAAATGCCGCCGCTCGTTCCGCCGGAATCAAGCGCCCAGGGATAACGCCGCACGCGCCACATTCCCGCAAACAGCACCATGGGATTGCCCGGGTCCATGATCAGCGAGCTTGCGCCGGTGTCTTCGTCGATAAACAAAACTTTCTTCCACGTATTGCCGCCGTCGGTAGTGCGGAAAACGCCTCGATCGGCGTTCGGTCCCCACGCATGTCCCAGCACGCCGACGAAGACCGTGTTGGGATCACGCGGATCAATCGCGATGTTCGAGATCTGTCCGGCATCGCGCAGCCCCATATGCCTCCATGTGGTGCCCGCGTCGGGGGAAAAGAACACGCCTTTGCCGGTAATCACGTCATTGCGGATATTTTTTTCGCCGGTTCCCACCCAGACCAGGTTCGGGTTGGAAGGCGCAATCGCAATCGCTCCAATGGAGGCCGTGGATTCCTTCTCAAAGATGGCTTTCCAGGAGAGGCCGCCATCCTGAGTCATAAAGACGCCGCCGCCCGCCGCGCCAACGTAATACACATTGGGCTTGCCGGGAATCCCGACGACAGATGTCACGCGACCGCCGCCGACTGCAGGACCCAGGTTGCGGAACTTCACATTTTCCAGCGGGTCTTTGGATTTGTTGTCCTCAAGCTTTGTCGGCGTGGTGGACTTGGCTTCTTTATCGCCATTGTCAGACGTTTTCTTGTCTGAGTTTGCTACCGGCTTCTGCGCGTTTCCGCTGCTGTTCTTCTTGGTGCGGTCGCCGGTCTTGCTCTGGGCTACGAGGAGCACGGGGATGCACAGCGCCAGGATCAAAACAAAAATCATCTTAAACAGTGTCTTCATCGGGAATACTCCTGCGGGTTATAGGAAGGCTGACCGCGAATCATATCGCAAACAGAGGGTTGTTGTACAAATCGTGAGGGATCGATTGGGTATCAGTCCCTCAGGAACTCGCGTCCTAGACGGCCATAGATGCTCCGCCAGCGAGGCTCCATGTCGTCGCGGTAAATATGGGGACGCCATCCAAGATTGAGGTAAATTGAAATTGCGGCAATCCTAAGGTCTTCCGTTCCAAGAAATGGGCGTTCGTACCCTTCCTCCACAAATCGGTTCGTCACCGATGCGGAGACGATTGTCCCCAAGCCCTTTCGCGCGTGTGATGGATCAGTGACCAGCCAACCCAGTTGTCCGGCCTTGTGCCTGGGTGAACTACTGCCGCGCAAGGCGACACATGAAGCTACAAGCTCACGCGAGGCCAAGTGCTCGACAACAAAGAAGCCGCCAGGTAATGTCCTTTCGATCGTTTCCTGGAATCGGCCTTCATCGGCGAAGGCCAGGTGGAAGAGATCATCGTACGGGACTTCATCTCCGCTGCGAAGCTGGCGCAGAGCATAACCATCCGGGACTGGCGGGACATCTACAATGCCCAGAGACGACGATCTCACCATTTCCAGTTGGTGCGAGTATTTTTGTTCAAAGAATGGATACGCTGGCCGGCCGGGCAGCGCACGTATTCCGTACATACTCTAATCTCCCACAATCGTCTTCCACTCCAGCCTGCCTCGCTCTAGAATCGCCGGCAAATCTTCCTGCAGCAGGAATCGCTGCTCGATGAGCTTTTTGGCGGCTTGCTCAAACTTGCTCATGTATTCCTGTTGTGATTTGTACCGCTCTTCAATCGACAGCCTTGGATCGCCTGACTTCTTGCGTTCTTCCGCAGTCTTCACCAGCGGAATCCACGATCCCAAAAAACTCACCCGCTGCTCCGGCGCGCCGATGCTCGCATCGCGCAGGTTCCATCCCGTGTAGGTCGCCAGCGGAACTTGTAACTCAGGCAGTCTCACGCCGCCCAGATCGTTGCCGTCGCCATCGCTCTGCGGCACCAGCACCGTGAACGGAGTGCCTACTTGCGGAGGTTCTACGTTGATCCAGGTAATCTGCGGCTGTTTATTGTCGCCTTCTTTGCCCGGCGGCGGCCCAAAAACTTCCAGTGCGAAATCGAGGTGATATGCCAGGCTTACTTCATGCGGTGTATTCACTCCCGGGATTTTTGGGAACTTGTATTTCTCCAGCGGAACCAGCGTGTTCTCTGCAATTTTTGGATACGTGCTCGGAGGCGGCTCCTTGCCGCCCTTTACCCAATCGTTCATATCAGTAATCAGAGCACGCCAATACCACTGGATCGGATTCGGATTGGCCTTTTGCTGCGCGGTGTAGTCGGGATTTCCTCCAACGTTATTGTCGGGCGGAAATGGCACGGTGAAGTGTTCGAGCCCGGCCAGGAAATAAACGCGCGTATTGGGGGCCAGCGGCGCGTCCGACTTGCCATCTGCATTAGTGTGAATTAATGACGCCGCGCGTCCCCAGTATTCGTAAGAAGTATTCGTGTAGAAAATTTTCGGAACGGTGTGCGACCGGGTTGCGGCATCCAGCAGGCCCGCAGAGGCGTTGAAGCGATCTTCTTCCGGCAGGTCAGTAAAAGGGAACAGGTCAGTGGGGAAGAACAGGCTCGACATTGGCTGCGCATCGCGTGAAGGCTGCGCAAAGGGATGATTGAAGCTTCCACGTCCCGCGCCCGCCACATGTGCGATCACGCCGTCAAATACCTGGCGGCCTTTTTCATCGGCGTTAAAATCCTGGTAGATAAAGTGCCGCAAAAAGCGCCCGCTCTGCGAAATTCCTACGGCGTAAGCGCGCTTTACCGGCGCGGTCGCATGCGGATCGTATTTCAAGTAAGAAAGAAAATCGCGAACCGCTGCCAGCCCCACGCCCACCACTGCTGGATTCTTGCTGCTATAGACCACTTCGTATATTTTGCCTGGGACAAATCCAGTATTGAGATGGATGAAATGCGGATCGGGTGTCAGCTTGCCTCCGACCACGTGAGCAAAGCTCCAATCGTTACGCGGAATCTTTGTGCGTGCTTCGGTCGGCGTATTGCGCACTGTCAGAACATTGGCCGGGCTTTCCGGATCATCCACGGGATAACTGTTTCCTCCGTCAGGTCCCAGGAGTATGTGACCCAGCGGCCAGTCATCTCGCTTTTGCGACGGAGTGAAGTCCGAGCGCACCAATCCATGAATTTCTTTGCCGCCTGCATCATGAGCAACCGGCGCAGTGAGCCGCAGGCGCTCACCCTGGCTTGAAAGATCAAACTCCCATCCTACCCAGGCAATGGTGTATCCCTGGCGCATGAGGAAGCCGTCGCCATATTCGCCGTCTCGGCCGTTCACAAGGGAAAGAATCCCGCGCCCCCCGCGGTTAGAAACTTCAAACAGGACGGCATAGTTCCCCTTGGCCATGTCCTTGGGCTTAAGCAGATACAGATCGGCAGAAAACTCTACTTCACCGTGAGCGTTTCGTGGCGCTTTATCCAGGTCCACGATCTGCTGGTTGTGCAGGTTTGCTGGATCTACGGCGAAATACACGCGCCCAACGATCTTTTCATAGGCGCCGGCGCTTCCAAATGGCTTGCCTTCCTGTATGTCTGCGCGTGATGTTACCTCCACCCGGACGACCCGGGCATGTGCTAATGACACTAAAATCGCGGGCATTAACAGAAACCATAAGACTCGGGCTCGTAGCCGCATCTGGTCCTCCAGAGGTGATAAAGTTTATATGATCGCAAACGGTCGCAACCCGAAATCGTGAAATTCCGTCAGTCTTGCTGGGAAGTTGCAGGGGGCTCAAAAGCTATCTGAAAAGAGGAACAGTACATGAAGAAGATTTTCAGTTTCGCAATCGCAACACTTCTGCTTTGTACCGGCGCGCAGGCACAGCAGCATGAAGCCGACCGCCTCCGCCATGCTGGCGAAGTCCTGATGGAAATCCTGAACATCCCAGACAACATTCCCAAGACAGTTCTGGACAAATCTGAATGCGTGATCGTGATTCCCTCAGTGAAGAAGCTTGCTCTGGGCGTTGGCGCAAATTATGGCCGTGGCGCCATGACGTGTCGCGGTGGGGGGACGTTTACCGGCCCGTGGGGGCCGCCCGCAATGGTAGCGCTGGAAGGCGGCAACATCGGCTTCCAACTCGGCGGACAGGCTACTGACTTTGTGTTGCTAGTAGTCAACCCCAAAGGGATTGATTCCATCCTGAAGAGCAAGGTCAAGCTGGGCGCTGACGCCGCTGCGGCCGCTGGCCCCAAAGGTCGCGATGCCCAGGCTGCCACTGACGTTCTGATGCACGCTGAAATCCTTACGTATTCACGCTCACGCGGACTCTTTGCCGGCATCTCTCTCGATGGATCAACTCTTCGTCCGGACAATAGCGCCACGGAAAAAGTCTATGGCAGAAAAGTTTCCGCGCGCGACGTCGTGATCGGTCACAGAGTAGGCACCCCAGCCGCAGGGCGGCTCATGGTGAATACGCTGCAGAAAGCATCGCCCAGGAACTTGTCAGATCCCAAGTCACTGCGCGAAGCCGGAGCCGAGGAGAAAAAATAATTCATGCGCCTCCTCTCGCGTATTGTATGCCTGCTTCTGTCTGCCAGTGTATGTCTTAGTGCGATAGAAATCTCCCCCTACCAGCAGTCCGTGGAAAAGTGGCGGCAGGCTTATGAAGGAGCGCTGAAAGCCGATGATGGCTGGCTCACTGTTTCAGCCCTTTTGTGGCTGCATGAAGGAAAAAACACTTTTGGATCTGACAGCAGCAACGCCATTGTGCTGCCCTATAGCTACGTTCCGGCCAAGGCCGGTTATTTCGATTTTCACGCAGGTAAGACTGTCGTTCATGTGAATCCCGGCGTGCCAATCACGTTGGCAGGTAAGCCGGTTGTAAGCATGGAGCTGCGTCCTGACTCTAAAGTCGATCGTGTGGCCATCGGTGACCTGGTCTTTTTTGTGCACGCCAGCGGCAAGCGTTATGCGATCCGAGTGAAAGACAAGAATAGCGACCTGCGCAAGAACTTCAAGGGTCTTCACTGGTATCCGGTGAATGAGGCTTATCGCTTCAATGCGCGTTTTGTTGCCTATCCCAAGCCGCGCGAGGTCGAAATTAAAAATATGCTCGGGGATCGCGGGCCAACTTACTTTTCCGGCTATGTAGCTTTCACTCTTGGTGGCAAAGAATATCGCCTCGACGCTGAAGACAATGGCTCGGGCGGGCTGTTTATTGTTTTTCGCGATCTCACCAGTAAAAAAGATACCTATCAGGCCGCGCGCTTTCTTGATGCTGATCCGCCGAAGGATGGAAACGTCGAAATCGACTTCAACAAAGCCTACAACCCGCCCTGCGCCTACAACCCGTACGCAACGTGTCCTTTACCCACCGCGCGAAATAGGTTGCCGGTGGAAATCCCCGCGGGTGAAAAGAGGTATCACTAGGCACGCGTTTGTTAAACTCTCACGCATGGCCCAAATCGCTTACCTTGAATGCACCAAATGCGGAGAACACCTGAGCGGCGCGCAGGCGCAAACCATTTGCCCCAAAGATGGCGGCTCACTTTATGTGCGGTTTGACCTCGCCTCGCTGAAAGGCAAATTTACACCGGATTCTATTCGCGGTCGCGCCGCGACGATGTGGCGATACCATGAAGTGCTTCCGGGCGACAAGCCTGTGACTCTGGGCGAAGGCTTCACGCCCATGCTGCCCAGCCGCGAGTACCCCAACGTCTATATAAAGGATGAAGGACTCAACCCTACCGGATCGTTCAAAGCCCGTGGTCTCTGCGCCGCCGTGACCATGGCCCGGCAATATGGACTGAAGAAGCTTGCGGTCCCTTCCGCAGGCAATGCTGCCAGCGCTCTTGCCGCATACTGCGCCGCCGCGGGGATTGAAGCCCACATCTTCATGCCCAAAGATGTGCCGCTGGCGAACTTGGTGGAATGCAAATCTTATGGCGCCCACGTTACGCTTGTCGACGGACTGATCTCCGACTGCGCGCGCATGGTCAATGAGCGCAAACAGGCTGAAGGCTGGTTTGATATTTCGACGCTTAAAGAGCCTTTCCGTGTGGAAGGCAAGAAGACCATGGGCTACGAAGTGGCCGAACAGCTCAACTGGGAACTGCCTGACGCTATTTTCTATCCCACCGGCGGGGGCGTGGGCCTCATCGGCATGTGGAAGGCCTTTGACGAAATGGAGCAGTTAGGCTGGGTCGGAAAAAAACGCCCAAAGATGATCGTCGTGCAGGCTTCTGGCTGTGCTCCCGTGGTAAGAGCCTGGAATGAACACAAGCCTGTGGCCGAGATGTGGCAAGGCGCGCAGACTTCCGCCGCGGGATTGCGCGTGCCCAAGCCGTATGCCGACTACATTATTCTCGACATTCTGAAGCAGAGCGGCGGCACGGCGGTGTCAGTTTCGGACGAAGAGATTCTAGGCGGAGTGCAAGAATGGGCAAGCAAAGAAGGGCTGTTTGCTTCTCCTGAAGGGGCTGCCTGTTTGCCTGCGTATCAGCGATTACTGCGTGAAGGTTTTCTGAAGGCGGCGGACAAGGTTGTGATCTTCAATACCGGCTCGGGGCTCAAGTACATTGACGTGGTCGCCGAAGCATTGAAGATCGGGACGGGCCAGCCGGCAAGTAATGTGTTTGCGTAAATCGCGGCTGGAATTTTTTGTTGCTTCATGAAAAGAAAAGATAAATGGATCGGCAAAGCATCCGTGCGTTTGCACAGCTATTTTTCATTGTGCAGTTTTTATCGATAGCAGCACTGGCCCAGATGCCGGCGCTCTCTCAACTGCCGCAGACGCCCGCTCTGTCGCAGCCTGCGAATCCAACGCAGTTTACTTTTGTCCTAGCGGGCGATAACCGTCCCGCGCATTCCAGCGATCCTCAATCTGCCGTTCCTGGAAATATCTTTTGCGCTGTACAGAGAATGAATCCTCCCGCGGCCTTCGTGCTCTGGACCGGGGACACCATCTCCGGAAAAGACCCGCAGCATCCCAAGCGCATGCACGACCAGTACAAAGAATTTCTGGGCATCGCGGCCCGCGCCGGGGTTCCGGTCTTCAACGCGCCCGGCAATCATGAAATGGATGACAGCAATGAAACGCCATCCAAAACCATGAAGGACCTCTACAGAAAGTACATGGCTGGGACGTACGGCGCGTTCAGCTATGGCAACACCCGTTTCATCGCGCTCGATAGCGAAAATGAACCTTCCAACGCGGCCAAGAGCGTAACCACCGCTGAAGGCGAGACCAAAGTCCAGGCCCCGGGAGCCATCACGAAGACGCAGCTCAAGCTGCTCAAAGAAGACCTTGACGCGAACAAGAACATGGCCCACGTCATCATCTTCATGCATCATCCCGTGGAGCCATACGAGAAGAAAGATGGGCTGGACGCAGCCAGCAAAAAGGCCCTGGAAGACCTTTTCGCCGGGTATAAGAATATTTCCTACGTGATCTCAGGGCATGAGCACATGTATTTCAACCAACAGGAACCCAAAGACCAGTACACTCCGCCGCCCGCGCGTACTGATCCTTCGCAGCCGCCTACTTATCTGGTCTCCGGAGGCGCCGGAGCGCCGCTCAAGAGCAACACGCCCGGCTCATTTTTCCATTATCTTGTTTTCACCGTGAACGGCAATCAGATCACCCCGTCGCTCATCAAGGTTCCTGAGATCAACAATTGCACACAGTGAAGAGTTTTGCTGTAGCGATAGGGCTTGGAACAAGTCCAATGCAAGAAAGCGCCTGCCATTGCCAGCCTTCAAGATACAGCAGTGCCCCAAAAATGATTTAATAGCTGAATGCTGAAGACTGAGTGCTGAATGCTGATAGCTCAATGACTGACCGCCTTTATTATCACGATTCTTTTCTCTACGACTTTGACGCTCGCGTGATTGAAGCCTTCGACAGCAGTGGCAGGCACGCCATCGTGCTTGATCGCACTGCTTTTTATCCGACGAGCGGCGGCCAGGTACATGATCTTGGCCTGCTGAGAGCGGATGGTCAAGAGATCGCCATTACTGAAGTTGCCGACGAAGAAGACGGACGCATTCTGCACTTTGCGTCTGCGCCTCTGGCTGTGGGGATGCAGGTTCATGGCACGGTTGATGCCGCGCGCCGCCGCGACCACGTGCAGCAGCACTCCGGCCAGCATGTGCTCTCCGCCGCGTTCATTCAGCTCTTTAATATGCCAACTGTCAGCTTTCACATGGGCGAGGAGAGCTGCACAATTGACCTTGAAACGAACGGTCTTTCTGCGGCGCAAGCGCAGAAAGCAGAGCAACTGGCTAACGCGATCATCGCAGAAGACCGCCCTGTCGGCATTCGCTTTGTGCCGCTGGAAGAAGCGCGGCAACTCGGCCTGCGCAAGCTTCCGCCAAAACAGACCGGCGATCTGCGCCTCATCGACATCACCGATTTCGATCTCACCGCTTGCGGCGGGACACATGTCCGCGCCACCGGCCAGATCGGCAGCATCCTGATGCGCAAGATTGAAAAAGTGAAACAGGGTGTACGCGTTGAGTTTGTCTGCGGCCTGCGAGCCGTGAACACAGCCCGCCGCGATTACAGTACTCTCACAGAAGCTGCGGCGCTTTACTCCAGTCATATTTATGACGTGCCGGAACAGGTGCGCAAATCGCTGGCGGAAGCGAAAGCCGCAGGGAAAGCGCAGCACAAGTTGCTGGAAGAGCTGGCGGAGCTTTACGCCGAACGCCTGCTGGCGCAAACTACAGGGTCGCCGCAGGTAGTCACGCAATTCTTCCCTGATCGCGACGCACTTTTCATCAAGCTGCTTGCCCAGAAACTCACGGCAGGGAAGTCTGCGGTCATCGCTCTGCTCGCCTCTGGCGCTGGCCAGCCCACGCTGGTCTTTGCCCAGACTCCTGGTCAAAAATCCAACATGGGACAGCTCATGAAAGACGCAATGGCGCAGCTTGGCGGTCGCGGTGGCGGATCGGCCGATATGGCGCAGGGCGGGTTGGGTGCAGGCACTGTTTCCTCTGAAGCGCTGGGAAAAATCTTGAGGGACACCGCAGCGAGGTTGTAATTTATGTAGATGTAATGGAAATTATTTGCGGGATATGGAACAGCGCTTCATTTTTAAAACAAATTACTCCGTGAATTCGAACGCCGAGCTACCGCCCGCGGGTGGACCGGTGGTGGCGTTTGGGCCCGAGAGCACCAACCCAAATGTCGGATTGGATGGTAGTCCGCTGTGTTTGATTTCTCCGGCGGGGCGTGCACCCTGGACGGCCAGTTTTAAATTCGGCTATCCATCTCGGCTAGCTCTTAGCGGGATTTTTTCCACGCCGAACCCCGAAAATTTGTGCATTGTGGCAGGTGGTCGTGGGTATTGGGTTGACGTGTTTCAGCAAACAAAATCCGATATCAAATGCTTTCCGATCCGGCAGGTTCACATTTGTGAAAAGCCCGATTTGCTCGTGTTTGCCGATTGCACAAGGCTGGCGGCTTATGATGCAAACGGACTCAAGTGGCGGAGTGAGAGTCTCGTGTTAGATGACCTGTTCATCGTCGATCGGGATATGTCGGTCCTTACTTGCGAAGGTCTGGATGCTGTTGGTGACACAGGCAGGACGGTGATGTTCAAGGTTGATCTATTGTCGGGGCTCAAGCTGCAGTAAATAAACTGCTTCCGTGCATTAAACAATTTTGTTGCAGGAACCTTTGTGCAAGCTCTAAGCTTGCTCCCTATGCTTTCTTTCGCCTCCCGTATCCTTTTTTCCGCTGTGCTTCTGTCTGCTTCTGCTCTCGCCCAGCAATCGCCGAACTTTACCGCCGCTCAGACCGAGGCCGTAAAGTTCCTGGGCGAATTGGTCAAGATCGACACCAGCAATCCTCCCGGCAATGAAACACGAGCCGCCAATTACATTAAAAGCGTGCTGGCCGCTGAAGGCATTACCGCGCAAATCTTTGAGTCTGCTCCCGGACGCGGCAACCTTGTCGCGCGGTTGAAAGGCAGCGGAAAAAAGAAGCCGCTGCTGCTGATGGGACACCTGGATGTGGTGGGCGTTGAGCGCGACAAATGGACCATGGATCCGTTCGCCGCCACGATCAAAGACGGCTATCTTTACGGGCGCGGCTCGGTCGACGACAAATCCATGGACGCAGCGAATCTGGAAGTTTTTCTGCTGCTGCATCGCATGAAGGTCCCGCTGGATCGCGACGTGATCCTGCTGGCCGAAGCGGGCGAGGAAGGCACGAGCCAGTTCGGTATCGACTTTATGGTGGAAAAGCACTGGGACGAGATCGCCTGCGAATATGCGCTGAATGAAGGCGGCGATATTCCGGAAGAAGACGGCAAAACGCAATACGTTGCAGTCTCCACCACGCAGAAAGTTCCACGCGGTTTTTCAGTAGTCGCGCACGGCACCAGCGGGCACGGCTCAGCGCCACGGCTGGACAATCCGATTGCGCACCTGGCTGCCGCCGTAGACAAGATTTCCCGCTGGGAAGCCCCCATGCGCTTGAACGAAACCACGCGCCGCTTCTTCCAGCAGATCGCGACCATCAGTGTGCCGGAGAAAGCCCAGCTTTATCTGCATGTAGAAGATCCCGCGGTGCAGCGGAAGCTGCTTGAGACGCAGCCATCGTATTACTCCATGCTGCGCACGTCACTGGTTCCGACAATCATTAAGGGCGGATTTCGATCCAACGTGATTCCCGCCGACGCCGAGGCGCGCTTTGATGTCCGCGCTCTGCCGGACGAAAATATGAATGAGCTCAAAGCTGCGCTGGCGAAGCTAATTAATGATCCTGCAATCACGTTTGTTGACGCGGAAAATACGAATGCCCGGCCAGCCACGCCGCCTTCCGGCCTTGATACCGACGGCTTCCATGCGCTGGAGCGTGCGGCGCAAAAAGTTTTTCCCGGCGTGCCAACCATTCCAATCATGCAGGTAGGCGCCACCGATTCAGCCCAGCTCCGTGCGAAGGGCGTTCAGGCTTATGACATTGGGACTGTTCTGGGCATGGAAGATCTAAAGCGTATTCACGGCAATGACGAGCGCATCCAGATCGCCGGCTTCGGAAAATTTGTGCAGTTCCTTTTTACCGCGACCGTAGATCTGGCGGGAGCGAAATAAGCTGATGGAATTTAAAGACCGGCGCGTCTGGATCACCGGAGCTTCGTCAGGCATCGGCGAAGCTCTGGCGGTGGCATTCCATGAGGCCGGAGCAAAGCTTATCCTCTCTGCCCGGCGTATAGATGAGCTCAAGCGTGTGCAAACTCTTTGTGGCGGCGAGCCCAACACTCGCATAGTTCCCATGGACGTGACCAATGCCGCGGAGCTGCCGGAGAAAACGCAGCTGGCGCTAGGCATTTTCAATGGCATCGATATTCTGATACTCAATGCCGGGATTACACAACGATCGCTCACACGCGAAACCGACGAAAGCGTTTATCGCCGCTTGATGGAAGTAAATTTCTTCGCGTCAGAAGCGATGGCGCGCGCTGTTCTGCCTTCCATGCTGGCGCAAAAGAGCGGGCACATGGTTGTGATCTCAAGCATTGCTGGCAAGTTTGGCGTGCCGCTCCGCTCCGGCTACTCCGCATCCAAGTTCGCACTACATGGCTTTTTTGAAGTTCTGCGGGCAGAAGAAGAGAAGAATGGCATCCATGTGACCATGGTTTGCCCGGGCTATATTCAGACTGACATCAGCCTCTCCGCATTGCGAGGCGATGGAGCCCAACATGCCAAGATGGATCCAGGGATATCACAAGGTATGCCTTCCGCGGAGTGTGCTATGCGGATATTGCAAGGAGTGAGGCGGGCGAAAAACGAAATTATTGTCGGGGCCAAACGAGAGCGTGGTCTGGTGTATCTTAAACGGTTCCTTCCTGACTTACTGGCGCGGATGGTCAGTCGGCATGGCTGATCAGATCAATTGACAAGGGCGGACATGAGCTAGGGTAGAGTTCTTGCTGAGTGTTTTTGAAGGTGAATATGGTGCGTTGCAAATTATGGATTGTGTGCCTGCTTGGCCTTTTCCTTACGGCGGCTGAAGCGAAGGAGACGCCAGGACAAACTGTTGTCTGGCCTGAAAACGGCCAGCCGATTTTGCGCTTTGTGTTTGGAAAATTTAAGGAAGGCCCGGCTTACGGCCGCGAGCACAACTACACATGCGAAACTACGGCCCAGAATCTTTGGGGCAAGAAGATTGACGCGGTCTTTTCCCTGTACCTATTTGATAAGAGCAATGTGCGCATCGGAGAAGGCTTTGTGCAGGTGAGCAACGTAGGGCCTGGAGAAATGATCAAGTTTCAGACTACATTCCATGCGGCTGGAGTTCCGGTGACGCTCAAGCTGGTTCCTCAGACACTGCCTCCTGAGCTGCGGGCCCAGGCGCCGCCTCGGAGCATCGGCATCACGGTCAATTCAGTTCCGCAGGGCGCTGCACTTAAAGTGGATGGAGAGGACTCAGGGGTAACGCCGAAGATCGTGCGCGTCACGCCCGGTAAACACGTTCTGGAATTCAGTAAAGAAGGTTTTAATTCAGGCAAGTTTCCGCTGGAGATCGGCCCAGACGACGCTTCTGGCGGCAGCGTGAGCTATGAACTGGGAACGCTGGCCCATGACACCGTTGAGCTTCGCGACGGCAGCGTTTTGGTGTGCGATGTAGAATCGATGTCCGCCACGGAAGTTGTGCTCCGCGTTGGTGGCGCCTTGGAGCATATGGATCGAAATAAGATCAAACGCATGTTGCTGGTGGAACGCGACCCGCCAACTCGCTAATCCGCTCATTACGTCCAAGAGCAGAATATCGGTCCGGCGCTGCCATTTTGTTCAATCGCTCAGCACTGGTAAAATCTAACCAGCATTTTTCTTCCACACCTGTGGGGCTATAGCTCAGCTGGGAGAGCGCATCGTTCGCAACGATGAGGTCGTCGGTTCGATCCCGACTAGCTCCACCAATTTAACCTCGTTTTTTCAACCACTTACAGCCTGGCCGAAAATTTTGTACGTTTTTTGTACCACCGCGTTGACCGAGACGCAATCTCTCTACCATCACCCCGCTTTTGATTGGAGTCTTCGTTTACGCCCGCCACACCCCGGACTGCCCGAAACGCGCGGATCGTTTCTGGCGCCGATGCCGCTGCCCCAAATGGCTTCGCGGCACAGTTGCCGGTCGCGAGGTCCGGAAATCGGCGAAGACCCTGGAGCTGGGAGAAAGCCCAGATTGTTGCGCACTCGATAGAAAACGGCGACGCATCTAAAAGCCTGATCGACGCGCCTAAAAATTCGGTCGAGCCACAGCGGATGACGATCCGTAGCGCGGTCGAGGCATTCCTCAACGACGAGCAAGGCCGCCATTTGCGCAGGGGAACGACCGGCCAAAGCCAGACACTGCTCAATAGACAATTGCCTGATTGGGCCCGGGCGAAAACTAGCGCTTGGCCGTATCCTGCGAAAGTGTCGTGATCAGTAATGGCGATGGCTTCAAGGCGTGCACCGGCAGCCAGTTTAAGCAATTCCTAGGATGATCAGCTGCCATCTGATTCGGTGGTATGGGTATGGAGATCAATCATGGCATTGATACTCTTAGGCGGAGCGTCAAAGTTATAGGCTAAGAAGATTAAAGTGAGGCGACACGATCAGACAAGCTCAAGATGCATGAGACGCGGCGAGTCGCCCGGCAGGGAGAGAAAAATCTAAAGGCCTTGGATGGACACCAAAGCGTTGAGCCAAACTTTTCATCCTGAGAGCGGGCTCGGCCTGGCATCTGCCGACCGAATGTTCGCGGATGCCGGACCTGGCAAACAGATACGTTTCAGCCAAGCAGGCGAAGGTATCAGTGCGGCATGAAAATCCGAAGTCGTCTGTGCTCGAATATTCAGGAATGCGGACCATCCCACCTTCGACGACTGATATACCCCGGTTCCCGAATTCCACATAAGAGTCATGGGGAATATTCGCTGGCTGTGCACAATCAATAATGATGGAACCTTCACGCGGCAATTCGGGCGTGATTAAGGCGGTTGGATCACTGGTCAAGAGCACAACGATATCCGCCTTCCTAATATCCGATATGTCGCCAGAGCACACAGCTTTGGGAATCGCAGTAAACTCCCGCTCCACGCGCTGCTGATTACGTCCGATGAGAATGAGTTGATAGCCGTCACGTGCCAGAAGAAAAGTGAGTGCATTGCCAACGGAACCAGTACAACCCACAACAGCGACGGTTACTTTGCCGGCATCTGTTCCGCACAAATGGCGGGAAGCAGACACAGTATTGGAGTGCACCATGGCTGCCGTCAGAGCGTTTCCATTCGTCACTGTGACATTGCTGGGCAAGTGCCGGACAATCGCGAGCCCGCCACCAGTGGCAGGAGCAGTCAACGCTCCTAATCCTATAACTTTTGCGCCGCGACTGATACCCAGTTGAGCAGCAGAGAGAACGTCGTGACGCGCTTCCGGTCCTATCATGCTTTCCGGAAGGCGGTTGATGCATATTACTTCGCCATAAATAGCAGTAGAGCGAAACCTTACTTCACTGGATACGACTGCAGGAAGGGTTTCCAGCTTGCTTGCAAATTCACTATCGCTTTGGCTGTAGGCGCGAAGAAACCGGCCAACTCCAACCCGGTCTGCGTCATAGATACCGCGCAGATGCACTAAAAACACAAACCAAGGCTTGGAGTTGCGGAGATAGGGGATCATTTTTCAACAATCAGAGAAGAAACCAGTTAATCACTCAACATGAGTGGTACAAGGGTCATAGTGCCGTCAAAATCGACTTTTACCTGATCGCCGCCCAGATGCTCCGGCCAGTTGATCAGGAAAGTTGTACTGTAAGCGACCTGAACAGGACGATTTTCAGCTAATACTGTGAGTGCATCCTCCAAACTGGAGGTTATCCGGCCATCTCAACCACCATGGGCACCAGCCCATAAGGAGCCCGGCAAGAACTCCAGACACCCTAGAGCGCGCCAGCCGTGATAGTCCGGGAGCACTGTACATTCGTCGGTAGCTTCAGCACGAATAGGATTGAGCAAACTCGGATCAAAGCGTCCGGAGGTAACCAATGAATAGAGACCGGGGAAGACAGCCTGAATAGCATATCTGACTTTAAGTCTCAGTTTTGAGAACTCAACGATCCCGATGCTTCGAAATGGGTCAGCATCAGCATCGCCTTGAAGGCATACCTGCCCTGAATCAAACGTTTCTGTACGGCTGAGGGGCATTTTGACGCTACTCTTTGAAAGACCGTACAGTCCGGAAACTCCGAAAACGACACGATCGACCGGTCGCACTTCCTTGCGCCGCTTTTCAATAGCTTCAGCAGTCAAGTTGGGATTAAAGGTTACATCTTGCATCGTGGCCACAGTTTTACCTCCAAAGAAACGGCAGTAGGTGTGAAAGTAAATTGCCGGTTTCTCCCCGACTTCATACGCAGTCGAGGGACGATTTCGGGTCTGAATTTGAAACTTCTGATTTTTCGAACTGCAGATGGGATTGTAGAACTTAAACTTAAGCTTAAGTCAAGGACAATTTCAAATAATTGTTTAACCTTAGGATTAGAAAATAATGAAAATTGCTGGTCTAGGAGTCACGCGCCTGGAGGCCCGGAGAGGAAGCTATGTTCAGGTGCCTCATGACCGCTGCGATAATGTCATTGCAGGTATTGAACTTGCGAAGTTCTGCATCGTCCACGTGAATCCCAAATTCCTCATCGACATCCAGGGCAATGGAAATAGCATCCAGCGAGTCCGCACCCAATTCTTCTACTAAGCTAGTACCAATATGGAACTCAGCAGGTTTGATTTTCAAAGTTTGAGAAACGATCGCAATTATTCTGCTTTGCACGGATTCAAACGTATGTTCCATAAGCCCCCTTATCGAAGCGTTTAGCAATGAGTACTGCATTATGGCCGCCGAAAGCAAATGAATTCGACATCACGATCCTTAAGTCGGCCGAGCGAGGACCTTCGACTATGTAGTCCAAGTCGCATTCTGGATCCTGTTCTTCATAGTTTATGGTTGGGGGCATCAGGTTTTCCTGCAGAGCCAACACCGAGGCGGCAAACTCAGCCGCTGAACTTGCACCCAACATGTGTCCAGTGATTGGTTTGATAGAACTTAAGGGGACTTTAGAACCAGAAAAGACCTGTTTTATGGCTTCCGTTTCAGTACGGTCATTGAACTGCGTGGCTGTGCCATGAGCGTTGATGTAGTCGACATCCCGCGGATGGATGCCGGCTGATTGCAGTGCGCGAGATATTGCCAGAATTTCACCTTCCACAGCCGGACGGGTGATGTGTGAAGCATCCGATGAAGAGCCAAACCCTATGATTTCACCGTAAATCTTACAGCCGCGCTGGACCGCAGAGCCGAGTTCTTCCAGCACCAACAGGGCAGCACCTTCTCCCAATACCAAACCATCGCGGTTCCGGCTGAAAGGCTTAACAGCCCTAGAGGGACAATCATTATGTCCTGAAAGAACACGCAAGCTATCCCAAATCGCCATCTGGCTGGGTGTCAGTGAAGCATCAATACCCCCCGCCAGAATTCTTGGCGAGCCGCCTGACTGTATGACATGAAAGGCAACGCCCACGGCGGCAGCACCAGAAGAGCACGCAGTTGAAACAGTGAGAACGTATCCTCTCAATCCAAATTTTATTGAGATATGGGCGGCGGCTGAGTGACACATCGCCATTGGGACACCCAAACCGTACGATCTCTGATGACTGAAGCTTTCCTCGTAAATCTTCTCTACGGCATGCACGCTACCGGTCCCAATACCGATTACAGTTCCCATTTCGCAGTTGCTTTCGAGGGAACCTGCGACCGGAAGGCCAGCATCGGTCAATGCTTTATAGGCCGCCACCAGGCCGATTTGAGCAGCCCGATCCAAACGGCCTTTCTCTTTTTCGGTCAGTAAATTCTCTGAATCGAAGTCCTCCACGGGGGCTGCAAGTTGAGTTCTGCACCTGGAGAAGCGAGGATCCTTTATTGCTTTAACAGCCGAACGCCCTTTGTAAATGGACTCCATGAATTGTGGAATGGTGGATCCCGCAGGAGTGACCAAGCCAATTCCCGTGATTGCAACCCGCTTTGGCGACACAAATAAAATCCTTAAATCAGTTTACAGAACCCCATGACGCGGTAAGGGCAAATCATTCCATGCATAAGCGATCACCGCAGGGCCATAAGCGTCTGCAACACCTACTTGCAGATCCGGCCTAAAATTTCGGATCAAAAACACTATTGTGCTCCACGTCCGGGCGGAGAAATTCCTTGACCTTGCTTCCACCATATAATCGCAGACGGATTCTCGAGTCTTGCGACTGGAGTTCGATCTGGAAGTTGAAAAAAGAGCAGCAGTGGCGTTCGTAGCTGATCCATTCTGCTACTTCGGTAACGGCCACGAACTCAGGCTTCAGCAGGAAGGTAAAGCCATCAGCGGTTTCCGTGGTCTCTATCGTCGCATCCTTAAGCTTCTGCATCAATTCTGAATGCCGTTGCTTTTCGGTATCGCTGAAGACGTGAAAATTACAAACGCAAGGACTTTCCTGTTTGACCGATCCTGCTCCGGCCGGCACTGCTTTTGATGAACCCATGACGATAGATCCTCCGTAGGAAGAGCAATCATTCTATGAGTTAAAGTCAACTTGAAGTCAAGAATTTTTCCAAACTAGAAAAGATCTGTCACTCAGATATGAAGCTGTTGGTCCAATGCTATAAACTAATGCACCTCGACGAGCTTTCAGGAGAAGCGACATGTTGTTGAAACGAACTCTCAGGCTGATGAGCGTACTATGGGTGTGTATTTCAGCCAGCCACAGCATGGCCCAAATCAGTTCCGGCCCAGTGAAAAAGGTCAGTGCAGCAAGCGCAACACACAGAACCATTGTTGCTGACATCCCATACGAAAAATACAAATTAAAAAATGGACTCGAAGTTATCCTCTCCGAGAACCACCGTCTTCCTGTTGTGGCAGTGAATATCTGGTACCACGTGGGGCCGGCGAATGAAAAACAAGGCCGCACGGGATTCGCGCACCTATTTGAACACCTGATGTTTGAAGGGTCAGAGCATGTAGGAGAAAGGGCACATTTCAAATATCTTGAAGCTGCGGGTGCAACCAACATCAATGGCACTACCGAGTTTGACCGCACCAATTACTTTGAAACCGTGCCTTCGGATGAGCTGGAAAAAGCCCTATGGCTGGAAAGCGACCGCATGGGCTTTTTGCTTGAGACCCTCGATGAGGCTAAACTCGCCAGCCAACGCGACGTAGTGCGCAACGAGCGCCGTCAGGTAGTCGACAATGAACCTTACGGTCTTGCGGATGATGCATTATTCCATACGCTGTTTCCTACAGAACATCCTTACTACGCTCATGTCATCGGCTCGCATGCGGACATTGAAGCCGCACAACTCAATGATGTCCGTGAGTTCTTCAAGCTGTATTACGCCCCCAACAACGCCAGCCTGGTCATTGCAGGTGATATCAATAAAGCCCGGGTAAAGCAACTTGTAGAAAAATATTTCGGGCCAATTCCACCCGGCGCACCAGTGCCGAAAATAACTGCCACTTCACCCCGCATCAATTCAGAACGCCGAATTGTTGTAACTGATAAAATTACGCTTCCGCGCGTGTACATAGGATGGGTCACCGACCCAATCTTCAAACCAGGTGATGCTGCCGAGCATCTGCTGGGACGGATCTTAGGTGGCGGTCGATCTAAAGCGAGCCGTCTTTATCAACAACTGGTGCATGACAAGCAAATTGCGCAGGACGTCTACGCGGAGCAATATTCGTTAGCGCTGGGGTCGGTTTTCTTCATTCAGGTGACTGCCCGGCAGGGTGTGCAGCCGGAACAGATTGAGGCAGCAATTGACGAAGAACTGGCAGACTTGCAAAAAAATGGCCCAACCCAGAAGGAATTAGACCGGGAACGCAATGTGGTCGAAGCCCGCTTGCTTCGAAGCGTAGATAAACTTGGAGGGCTTGGCGGGGTTGCCGACCGTTTAAATTTCTATAACCATTATGTGGGAGATCCAGGCTTTTTGCAGAAGGATATTGACCGTTATGAACGCGTCACGACCAGAGACATACAACTGGCCGCCCAGGAAAAGTTGAGCAAGAATTCCCGCGTGGTGGCCTACTGTGTTCCCGGGGAAAAGGTAGTGAATGACGTTCCCAGAAGGGCCCAGCGCGAGGACATTCAACCGCCGACAGCAGACCCCAAAAGAAAAAGTTTTGAGCAAGCGCAAGCCTGGCGAAGCCAGCCTCCAGTATCGGGAACACCCTCCAAAACTGCACTGCCTTCGGCCAAACAATTCACATTGCCTAACGGGTTGCGGGTGATGCTTGTTGAGAAGCACGATTTGCCCTTGGTTAGGGTCAACTTAACGGTTCTCGGCGGCAATGGCGCTAATCCAACCAAGCATCCGGGGCTGGCGTCGTTCACGGCGAGTATGCTGGAAGCAGGCACAAAGACCAGGTCGAATCTTCAAATCGCCATCGATGCAGACCAGGACGGCACGGAGATCGCGTCGAGTTCTGACAGCGATCGATCTACTGTTTCTGTAAGCTGCCTGAAGCAACACCTGAACTCTGCATTCGACCTACTTGCTGATGTGGTATTAAACCCGGCATTTGCTCTGGAGGAGATAGAACGCGTTCGAAAAAAGAATCTTTCTGCTCTGCTACAAGACAGCAACAATTCTCCGAACACCGCATCACGGATTTTTCAAGAGCTTATTTATGGAAAAGACCATCCGTATAGTTACCCTCAACTAGGCACAGAGGACGCACTCAAGAACCTTCAGCGTGAAGACATCGTAGAGTTCTGGCGAAAGACTTACGTTCCCGCGAATGCCGCCCTGGTGCTTGCCGGCGACATCACTGAAACTGAGGCCCGGAAACTGGCGGCCGAATATTTTGGACAATGGAAAGGCGACACGAAAGTAGAGCCGCCCCCTGTGCCGACTAAAACATCAGATAGAAGGGTCGCCATTGTAAGCAAGCCGGGAGCCGCACAATCATCCGTATTGGTTGGGGAAATCGGAATTGCACATTCATCACCGGACTACGTTGCCCTTGATGTGATGAATGCCATGCTGGGAGGTCTTTTCTCCTCGCGGATCAACATGAACCTGCGTGAAAAGCATGGCTATGCGTATGCAGCTTTTTCACAATTTACGGACCGGCGAAGCACAGGCACGTTTCTGGTTTCCGCCGAGGTACGCACAGATGTCACCGCGGCGGCGATTGAGCAGATCATGGCGGAGTTAAGGGGAATCCATACCAATCCCTTGTCAGCAGAGGAAATTAAAGTTGCGAAAGACCACGTCAGCCGTTCTCTTCCCGTCCTGTTCTCCACGACGGTCCGAACTGCCCAGAGTATTTCCGACCTGTTCGTATACGGTTTGCCGATTGATTACTATGCAAAACTGCCGTCACAAATTGAAAGTGTGACAACAGAGCAAGTTTCCCAGGTAGCGGCAAAGTACATTCGCCCTGAAGATATGACAATCGTAGTCGTCGGAGACCGCGAACGCGTTGAATCTTCCATCAAGCAACTGGATCTTGGGCCAATTCAAATTCGTGACCGACAAGGAAACTTAGTGGCATCGAATAACTGAAACGCCATTCCAGCTGGCCCTTTGCGGTCTCTTTCTGCACCGGGAGCAGGGCAGTTCCGGGCCAAAAGAGTTGTTCTTCTGCCGCTGTCCGTTTATTAGAATTTTTTGGTCTACAGCGTAAAAAAGTTAGAAAACTTTGGTAATATCTGCGCCGCATTAAGAATCGGTGCGACCATGACCATAGGTGAAGTTGCCGTCAAGACAGGCCTACAAACATCTGCAATCCGCTTTTACGAAAAGGCAGGGCTTCTTACGCCCCCATTTCGTAAGTCCGGTCGTAGAATTTATCAGACCGAGGTGTTGTATCAATTGACCATCATCTCTGTTTTCAAGGAACTAGGGTTTTCTCTGGAGGAGGTCGGACTGTTGCTGAATGAACTGCCAAAGGAGAAAGCGGCCTCACCACACTGGTTATCACTGGCACAGGCTAAAGTGAAGGAGATGGAGAGAATCATCGTGAGGGCCACTGCGGTGAAAAGGACACTGTTGGACATCATGCAATGCGGGTGCACAAAGCTGGAAGATTGTGCGAGAGGATTTGCCCGCAATCCAGGCAGACGAGAGAAACTGCAATTGGCTGGGACGGCTGCCATGCTGAACGGCGCTAAAGCGGCAAAAGGCCACTCGGGTGTTTCCAAGGTCTGAAGCAGTTAAGAACCTGCGAGTTCCATTCCTTGTAGATCCTTTGACATCTGCAGGTTGTTCTTGACTTCAAGTAAGCTCCAAGTTCTAGTATCTTCAGCGAATCATGCAATTATTAGGTGTTTGGGAGTGAAGCCCCTTGTTACAGCCCCGGGCTGATTCAGATTATCGGGATGAGGAGAGTCCCATAGTATGGCCTTCGTGATCGCAGAACCCTGCCGTAAGAACTCTGCTTGTGTTGATGTTTGCCCTGTGGATTGCATTCATCCCAGAAGAGATGAACCACAATACGCATCGGTGGAAATGTCGTTTATTGATCCAGGCGCATGTATCGACTGCGGCCTTTGCGTACCCGTATGTCCCGTTTCCGCGGTGTTTGTTATTCAGGATTTGCCCGGGCCCTGGAAACATTATGCCGAGATCAACGCCAAACATTATGAGACGCATGGCAGTGAGTATGTGCTGACTGCAAAGCAGCACCATTAAATCAAGTTACATCGAAGCGGCAGGTATTCTGGTGAATGTGCGTGATGACTTTATTCCTGTAAGCGCCCGAAATCGATCAATACGCAGCCAAACTGGATCACGAATCTCAACTATGTTCCAGAACAGGATGAGGCGCGTAGGTAGAATCCAGGAGCGAAATTTCCTCATCTGTCAATTTCAGCGTGAGAGCGCCAACGGCCTCCTCCAGGTGGTTGAGTTTGGAAACGCCAATAATGGGCGATGTGACCTCAGGTTTATGCAATAGCCAGGCCAAAGCGATCTGTGCCGAGGAGACCCCACGGTTGAGTGCAACCGATTGCACACAATCAACCACCAGATCGTCACGTTCGCCCATTCGATACATCATTGTTCCAAACTCATCATTTTGAGAACGGAACGTTCCAACTTTACGGTTGCCAGCCAGAATGCCGCGCGCCAATGGGCTCCAAGGTAGTAACCCAATCCGTTCAGCGCGGCACAACGGGACCATCTCACGCTCTTCCTCCCGGTAGATCAGATTGTAGTGATTTTGCATGGTTACAAACCGGCTGAACCCATGCTGATCAGCGATGTAGAGCATTTTTGCGAACTGCCAGGCGTACATGGAAGAAGCACCGATATAGAGAACCTTACCAGCCTTGACAAGCGAAGTGAGGGCTTCCAGTGTTTCTTCGATTGGAGTCTCAACATCAAAGCGATGGATCTGATAAAGATCGATGTAGTCGGTGCCGAGTCGACGCAGGCTGTCCTCAATGGCATGCACAATGTGGTTACGTGACAAACCTCTCTGGTTGGGATCCCTGCCCATGGGAACAAACACTTTGGTAGCGATCACCACTCCGTGGCGTGAAGGTGCAAAGTCCTTGAGAGCGCGGCCCAGGATCTGTTCACTTACCCCTCGAGAGTAGCTGTTCGAGGTATCAAAAAAGTTGATCCCGAGTTCCAGCGCTCGTTTGAAGAATGGCCGGCTTTCTTGTTCCTCGATCATCCATGGCCGCCACTGTTTCGACCCGAAGATCATCGTGCCAAAACACAGCCGGGAGACTTTGGTGCCAGTAGAACCCAGATTTACGTATTCCACAAATTGCCCCCAATTGAAGATCAAGCCTAATATTTCCGGGCGATAAAGCTTGCGGACTGCTTATGCTCTCACTTCGTCATTAGACTCTTCAAGCTTCCGCAGTCTGCGGCTCTACATCTTAAAGTTGACTTTAAGTCAAGCAGTTGAGGCGTCTTGACCTAAACGTTTTCCGGATAATTTTTCAGGAGATTTGCGTAAAATTGTTCCATAAAATAGCTGCCAATGCTAGACTGACCTTCAACTAGGGATGCTCCGATGAAGGGTAAATGGATTGGGATAACGGGCGTCATAGCCATAGTGCTTGTCATAGGGATTGCAAAAATTCACCAAAAGCACTTTCAAAGTTCTATTTCTACCCCCCAAGTTGTCATGGTTTCAGAGCCTTCAGACGCGGCCTCGGTGGCCACCTGCGGCAAAATTGTGAGGGCAGTCCGTAGCGCAGCGCAGCGTGGAATCCGGGTACAAGATCTCGCTCCTGACAACAAATCAGACTTGATTGCGCGATATCGAGTGTTTAAAACTCCAACCGTACTATTTCTTGAACAAAATGGAGATGTGCGCGCCCGATATGAAGGCGAAGGTTCGGATACATTAGCTGCAATTCAATCAGAGCTGGGACGGATACAACCATGATGATCGGAAGCCTTTCAGACACCATTGTCAGGGGTTTGTTGCCGGCCCGAAGCATAATTACAGTTCCGGCGGTGCTGGCGGTAGGATTTCTTTCAACTTTGAAGAATCCGTGTGCCGTGCCTCTGTATCCAGCGGCCAGCAATGCCTGTATTGCCGCTAGTTCAGTGGTTTCAGCGAGCCTTGACGCTCAGCCAGAAAGGCAGCGCACCTCCTTTTTCAATGCGGTTGCCTTTGTTCTGGGCCTTGCGCTTTCCATTGCAACTCTGGGTATGCTGGCGGCAAGCGCCGGGCGCATCATAGGCATTGCAATATGGGGACGGTATCTGGTTGCATTGCTTCCAGTGTTGCTTGGAATGCAACGATTTGGATGGATTCGCCTTTCCTTCCTTGACTTCAAAGTCACGAAAACATTTTCTCCTGGTCTTTACGGAGCATTTTCCACGGGCTTTTTGCTTTCGCTCGTCATCGGGCGTTGTGGGAGCGGGGTCTTAGCTTCCATCCTTGCCTACGCTTTTTATCACCAGGCGCTCGTATACGGTGGAGTCCTGCTGTTTAGCTACGGCATTGGGGCTGGAATCCCGCTCATCGCCTTTGGAACAGTGGTGGAGAGGGTGACTAACTGGATGAGCAGGCTAGGCCGCCCCAAGTGGATTGATTACTCCATGGGCAGTATGATGCTGCTTCTCGGATTTTACATGTTATGGGTGGCTTAAGCGGTCATTGCGCAGAGTTCTGAAAACAACGAATATCATTCAGCGTTCCAGGGCGAATATCCCGATATTAATTTCATGGCACAGCATTGAAAAGGCGACTGAGTCGAATCACAAGACATGCGCACTACTATTATGACAGCGCAGCGGAGCCGCAACCAAACTGGAACGAGGCAAAGCAGTCAGCACTCAGCCCCTAACGGGCTTGGCTCCTGTCAGCGGTATGGCGGCTGACAGATATGCTTAGAGATTCTATGCGGCTTGAGACGAATTTGATTGTTCAAAGTACAGAAAACTTCACGGCAGCTAACTTGCAGTGGAAGTCCGGAGACCAGGAATGGAAATCCTATTACAGGACATACGCTATAGTTTTCGCTTAATGATGAAGAGCCCCGGGTTTACAGTGGTTGCAGTGCTTACACTGGCTTTGGGAATTGGCGCAAATACAGCAATGTTCAGCGTGGTCAATGCTGTGTTATTGCGCCCTCTGCCGTTTCCCAATTCTCACCAACTGGTGAAAATAAGAGTAAATAATCCTGGAGTGGGTCTGCGTGATGTCCCCTTTTCATATCCTGAATTTGATGACATCAGAAAATCAGGGGTGTTCGAAGAGATCAGCGTTGTGTGGCCTTCGCCCGGAAATCTTACAGGTTCCAAGCAGCCAGAACGCCTGGAGTTGCTAGCGGTAAGTCCTAACTACTTTTCAATGCTCGGGGCCGTCCCTCAATTAGGCAGGCTCTTTGGAGATCAGGACGTTGCCACAGGGTTTGCTCCAGGCGCTGTGATTAGCGATCGTTTGTGGCGCCAATCCTATGGCACTGATCCCGCTGTGATTGGGCAGCATCTGCAGATTGACAACGATCCGTACACAATCATTGGGGTCCTGAGCCCTAACTTTCGGGACCCAGTAACAACATTTGCCGGTGATGTGGAAGTATGGCTAACTGCGGGATTCAGTGCGGCCCCGTTCAGTTCAGGACGCAGCCAGAGGGAGATCGTTGGGGCAATTGGGCGTCTTAAACCCGGTCTGAGCTTGGGTAATGCGCAAGCCAAACTGGAGACGCTCGCGGCATCAGTGCAAAAAGACTACGCCAGTGACTATTCGCCCAGGGCCAAATGGTCAGTCGAGATCCAACCGTTGCAGGAGTCTCTGGTTGGTGGTATCCGGTCAATGCTGTGGGTGCTGATGGGAGCGGTGGTGTTAGTTACTCTCATCACTTCTGTGAATATTGCAAATCTTCTGCTGGCCCGAGCCGCGGGCAGGCAGCGGGAAGTCTCGGTCAGGCTGGCCCTGGGGGCCAACAAGAAACGTTTGTTGCGGCAGATGTTGACCGAGTCGCTACTTCTCGCGCTGGTCGGCGGGATGATCGGATTGTTGACGGCGGCACTGTCGCTAGGATCCATCATACATATCCTTCCGGCAAAGATTCCGCGACTCAATGAAGTCAGCCTAGACTGGACAGTCCTGTTCTTCGCGTTCCTGGTCTCTGTATTGACCAGTCTTCTCTTCGGCATTGCTCCAGCAATACAAACCGCCCAAGGCAGTCTTATCGCCGGGATCAGAGAGGGATCCAATAGTTCCGGTTATAGCTCGAAAACCGGCCGCCTCCGGGGCTTGTTGATCATGTCTGAAGCCGGATTGGCGGTGGTATTGATGGTGGGAGCGGGCTTATTGTTCCACACCTTCTGGAGATTGATTCAGCAGAACCCCGGATTCAATCCGACGAACATAGTTGCGGCCAGCATATGGCTGCCTGCGCCGAATGATCCGAAAACTGACAAGTACGGAAACATTAACCTGCAAGGCAATTTTCTGCGCGATTTGTTGCGCCATATGGATGCGATTCCCGGAGTGGAGACAGCAGCCATCACTTCAGTTTTGCCAGCCTCCAGTTCGCCTACGAGCAGCGCGCAAGTCAGCATTGTGGGCCGGACACTGGAATCTTCCAGCGACACTAAAGCTGAGATCATTCGTGTAACGCCGGAATATTTCAAGGTAATGCAAACACCCCTCATTCGTGGCCGCTTCTTTGTTGAGAGCGACCAGCCAGACAAACAACCCGTGGTCATAGTCGATGAGAGCACCGCGCAGCGCTACTGGCAGCAGGAAAACCCAATCGAGCAACAAATCAAAATCGGCCCGGCATCGCGGGCGGTAACAGCAACCGTAGTGGGTGAAGTCAGTGACATCAAGCATGATGGTCTTGATAAAGATGGAGTTCCGCACATCTACGCACCGGCGTATCAAAGAGGAGGAAAAGTTCTGAATTTGGTGCTACGGACATCATTGTCCGCGAGCACCTTGGAACCACAGATCCGGCGCGAAGTATCGAACGTTGATCCCTCTTTGCCGGTGGTGGGCATTCGCAACATGGACCAGGTGATCTCTGCCGGATTAGCGCCGCGCCGTTTTTCAATGCAACTGATCGGTATTTTTGCCTTGCTGGCCCTGGTACTGGCTTCCACTGGAGTCTATGGCTTATTGGCCTATATGGTTGGCCAGAGATCACACGAAATCGGATTGCGGATGGCCTTGGGAGCGCAACCGACAAACATTCTCAAATTGATTTTGACCCAGGGAGCGCTCCTGGCAAGCGGAGGCATCGTGGGAGGCTTGATACTGGCGGGAGCCCTCGCTCCTTTTACTGCCAGCTTGATCTACGGGATTCACGTAATCGATCCAATTGTGTTTATCGGCGTGCCCTTGGTGTTACTAATAGTGGCCTTGCTGGCAAGCATCGTCCCTGCACTTCGGGCAGCCAAATTGAATCCCATTGAGACACTGCGGGAAAGCTAGTGCTCTGAACGTGCCAAATCGGGATTGCAGCCAGCTTTTTACCCACAGCTTGCGAGTGTTACGAAACTATGGCTTAGGTACACGACCGACGTGGTGGCGCAATGCCAGAAGGTGATGTTAAGTTGCCAAAGCAGCTCATGCCAAGTCGAACTGGGCGATCAAATGCTCTCCGCCGACAACGTTGATCATGCATTTCAAGTTATAAGCCACACTCCGAAGCTGACCTCCGTTTGTACGCCTCTGAGTCCACGCAACAGAAACCGTGGCTTCCCGAAGATAAAGGACACTAGCAAGAGCTGTCCTGATTGTAGGGAGTTCTAAGGGGCTCTGAGCGTGCATGGCTCTGCCGCACGCTTCAGGAACTTCTACTGTATTGACAACCGGCGCCAAATCTTGCGGAGTCACAGGGCATCAATTCAAAATCGCGAATGGGATGGGGAGAGGGCCCTTTGTGCTTAAGCGATCAATTTTCGCGAGGTCCTCGGACGTCAATGTCCAATTGACCGCTTTTACATTCTGTTCCACCTGCGCGGGTTTTGTAGCACCGGCGATAATGCTCGAAACGTATGGCTTGGCGGCCAGCCAACTGAAAGCCAGCTCAAGCAAAGTGTGGTCACGTTTTGCGCTAAAACTTTCAAGACGTTCAACCAGTGGCCATATTGCAGGATCGCTCAGTTGCCGCGCGGCGAGTGGCTTCCAGACAGCAAAGCGAGTGTCCTCTGGGGGAGGCTCATCTTTCTTGTACTTTCCGGTCAGCAGGCCACTGGCAAGCGGATAGTACGGTAGCAGCCCAAGTCCATACTTCTGAATTGCGGGCAACAATTCCTGTTCGATGCCGCGTGCCACGAGGCTGTACTCATCCTGGCAGGAAGCGAAGGCATGTGTGCTTAGCTCCCGGGCCCTTAATTGGGCTTCTATAACTTGCCAGGCTGGGAGATTCGAGCATCCGATATAGCGCACCTTCCCTTGGCGGACAAGATCATCCAATGCACGCAACGTCTCATCGATCGGTGTTAATGGATCCGGGCGATGGAGTTGGTATAGATCAATCCAATCGGTTTTCAGGCGGCGCAAGCTTGCTTCTACAGCCGAAATGATGTACCAGCGGGAAGCACCTTTGAGCCTACGTGCCGCATCCATGGCATTACCGAATTTCGTGGCAAGAACGATGTCCTTGCGGCGCTCACCAAGAACCTGGCCGAGAACTGTCTCAGAACCGCCAGGTCCACCATATACATCTGCAGTATCAAATAAGGTGATGCCAAGATCTAATGCCTTGAATATGACTGCGCGGGAGGCTTCAAGATCGAGGCGGTGTCCGAAGTTCAGACATCCTAATCCAACGATTGATACCTGCAAGCCGGAATTCCCAAGAGTACGTTGTTTCACTTGTAGTGGCCCAGCTCCTGAAGGAAGGTTAACAAATGTTGAAATTGTATGACCTGGATCAGCAATTCGGGTGTGCCTGATGGAACTTATTTGCCAATATGTTGTGCTTTAACATTCAGTTCATTTTCTTCGTCAGCATCCAAAAGAAGGTCTGATTCCAAATCATGCTGCTTACTATAAAGATCGAAATAACGGCCGCGCTGGGCATAAAGAGACTCGTGCGTACCCCGCTCAATGATGCGCCCTCCTTCGATCACCAGAATCTCGTCCGCTCTGCGAATGGTTGAGAGCCTGTGAGCGATCACGAATGTTGTGCGTCCCTTCATGAGGTAATTCAATCCCTGCTGGATGAAAAGTTCCGACTCTGAATCGAGGCTGGAGGTGGCCTCATCAAGCAGCAAGAGCCTGGGATTGGCCAGGATGGCACGAGCGATTGAAAGCCTCTGGCGCTGTCCTCCGGAAAGCTTTACTCCACGTTCGCCAATGACGGTCTCGTATTTGTCGTTGAAGCCCTCAGCGAATTCATCTACGTGGGCGATGCGACAGGCCTCCAGCATTTCTTCTTCGGTGGCATCGGGGCGGGAGAACATAACATTCTCCCGAATGGTGCCGGCAAAAAGAAAAGACTCCTGAAGCACTACTCCAAGGGCGGTGCGATAGGAATCAAGCCGGACAGTGTCGAGGTTTACTCCGTCAATTGACACCCTTCCGTTGGTGGGCTTATAAAAAGCCGCGATAAGGCCAACAATGGTAGATTTGCCGGAACCGGAAGATCCCACCAGTGCAGTGACAGTACCGGGATGTGCTTCAAAAGAAATATCTGACAGTACTGTTTTTCCGGCTTCATATTGAAAATCTACATGTTCGAAGCGGATTGTGCCTTCTATATGGGAAAGGACGAGAGTGCGATCGGGGTCCGGGTCTTCCGGATGTTCGGCGAGAATTTCCCTGGTCCGGTCAAGAGACACGAGGGCTTCGATAATATTCGGTCCGAGTGCTGTAAGCTGAATAATCGGCGCGGACACGTACGCCATGAACATCACGTAACTGAAAAGATCTCCTGGTGTCATTTGATTGTGGAGGATGAGCCGGGCGCCGAGATACAAGATAACCGCGCTCAGACTCCCCATAACCACAGAGGACACCAGGTTCAGGCGACCACCGACGGAAATAGAACATAGTGCGTTCTGTAGCAGCTTGTCGATGCCCATGCCAAAAACTTTTTGCTCACGAAATTCGGCATGATATCCCTTAATTACCCGCACCCCACCTAAGGATTCGATTAACCTGCCCGTGACATCGGCGTTGATCACATTCTTTTCGCGTGACAGCGGCCGTAATGAGGCCAATGCCTTCTTCCAGCAAAATGCGTAGACCAGCAAAAAAGCTATAGCGACCAGGGTCATCGAGAGGCTCATGCGCACGAGAATGAAGAAAACGAAAGCTGCAGTAAACACCGCGCCAGTGAATTCCAGAAACCCGGCTCCCACCAGGCTCCTCACTCCTTCCACGTCAGTCATAATGCGCGAAACCAGAACACCGGTCTTATTAGCATCGTAAAAACTTATAGGGAGCATGCTGATATGAGCTTGCACCTTCCTTCTCATTTCGGCTACGACCCGTTGGGTTTCTTTGCCCATTAACTGACCCAAACCGTAGGTGGTCAAGCCCTGGACAACAGCGATGAATAACAGGCCGATCAATAGAAGTAAGAGGAAATGAACGTCTTTTCTGGCCAATACCCGGTCAAGCAAAAGCTTGGGAGCATACGGGACGCCCAAGCCTGCAAGGCGATTGATGAATAAGAGAGTCAGACCGGCCATGATACGTAACCAGCGGGGGCGCAGTATTGCCCACACTTCAGGCAGAGCAGACTTAACCTTCTCTTTCTTTGTCTTTGCTTTGTCTTTTATCTCAGTCAAGAAGGGCCTCACTTCAATAACAATGACCCAGAAACAGCCGGGACAAGATATGGATTACCAGCATTACGAAGAGCTAAATGGCGCCACTCACATGCATCAAGATTCGGAGTAGATCTATTATGCGTGAACCTAGAGCTCCGTTACGCAGTACTATACACCCAGTCTTGCTCACAGCCGTTTGTTTTTGGCGCCTGTCATGACAAAAAACTTTTGATGCGAGATGGCGACCAGGTGGTGCGATTGTGTCGACTCCAGATTCATTTGTCATAGATGTTTTCGAGCAGGAATGGAAAGACGGCAGAAAGGGATTTTACTTAAAGTTAACTTTAAGTCGTTGTGCAGGAATGACTTGAAAAATCTCTCTTTTTTGCTTGACTTGAAGTTAACTTCAAGTTCTAGCATCAAGTTCATAGCCGTGAGCTGTCGGCTATATTTAAGGAGGAAAAATCAATGACACTTTGTGCCGTATGTGCAAACGCAGCCTGCACCCGTTCGCAGGAGTAATGACCTAACATGGCCTGGTGTCTCTTTTTCACAGAGTAAAACTCTGCACGAAAAAAGGCACCTGGTATTTATGAGTAACAACCATGTAGAGTCGCCTTCTGCGCCCGAGATCAAGGTGAACAGAAGGCAACTCTGCATGATCTTTTACAGCATTTTTCATATACAGCAATATTTTATGTTATGGCCATCGTCTTCAATAGATTTTTTTGAGTGTAATGGCAACGTAAGGAGGTTCGCCCCATGAGTTCCTATAAATTTCCCCCCGGACCAAAGAGTCTTCCTGTTTTCGGCAACAGTCTCACCTATCGCAAAGACCGTCTCGGTTACTTGACCAAATTGTATGAAGATTATGGACCTGCTGCCACCATGCATCTGGGTGGGGCGCCTGCTGTCCAACTCTGCCGGCCGAGTGCAATCCGGGAAGTATTCATTGAAAAAGCCGATAAATTCGGCAACCGGGATGTGATGCTCAACATGCCGCTCATCATGGGTGACTTGCCTTTTGCACGCAACGCCCTTACCCCGAAAGCCTTCATTGACCGCTGCTGCGGTTGCGCCACAGAAACTTCATTGCTCGCCCTGGAAGGGGAACTGCATGATAGCCAGCGCAATGCCATGCTGAAGGCGTTTCACGGACCGGCGCTCGACCGGTACCGGGAAATTATGATTATGCAGACAGACCGGGCACTGGATGAATGGGAGGCGAATGGTGGAGAAATAGAATTGACGCATGAGATACAGGCGCTCACAGCCAGCGTACTGTTTAAAACTCTCTTTGGTGTAGATGTGCAGGACCAGTCACACCAGATCGTCAAGGCGTACCGCCACATCGTAAGCCATTCGAAAAGTCCCTTCCGGCCCCATAGCAAGGATTCAGAATGGGAAGAACTGATGCGGGTAGTGGACAAGATTGTGGCAGATGCTGCTGCCCGCAATGCCCGGTACTCAGACCCGAACAGCACGATGCTTATTGATCTGATCTTGAGGGCCTCTCCGGATGGACATGACAGCGAATTGGTGCGGGGCTTAGTTATGTTCTTCATGGCAGCGGGACATGTCACGGTCTCGGGAGCTATCATTTGGGCCTTCGGACTGCTGGCGCAGCACCCTGAAGTCATGGCGAAAGTCACCGAGGAACTTCATACGGTATTAGGCGGCAGGGCCCCTGGAATTACAGACTTGCCGAATCTGACCTATCTGGATTGGGTGATCAAAGAAACGCTGCGTCTCTATCCGCCTGTGTGGGTCCACTTCCGCCGTGCGCTGCAAGACGTTGAGGTAGATGGATGGCATCTCCCCAAAGGTACTTTTGTGTTATTCAGCCAATGGGTAACCCACCGCGCCAAGGAATATTTTGAGCGCCCTGCCGAGTTTATCCCTGAGCGGTTTGCACCTAAAGGCAAGTATTTACATACGCCAGGCGCATATTACCCGTTTGGTATTGGGCACCGCGCCTGCCTTGGTACCGGATTCACTATGCTGGAAACCAAAGTGGTGCTGGCACAAACGCTGCAGCGGTTTAAGCCGGTTGTGCTCGATTCTGCAGAGCTCCAATATGCTGACCATTACGTCTTGCTGCAGCCACGTGGCAAAGTCCGGATGAAAATGCAAGCGCTCCCAATGCAACGGAGTGAAGAGATGGTCACGGTCTAACCAGGTGTATGAAGATTGATCCTATTTTTATACTATGCTCTCCCCGCAGCGGCTCCACGCTGCTGCGGGTGATGCTTGCTGGTCATCCGGGACTATTTTCCCCGCCTGAAATACATCTACTCTCGTACAAGACTATGCGGGATTGGAATGCTGCTCTGGGGCCGTGTCCCTGGGGATCTTGCCCTAAGGACAACCACGATTGTGACCAGCGGCACGGTTTGCAGCGCGCGTTGATGGAGTTGAAGCAGGTTGACGATAAGGCCAGCCAGCAAATAATCGATGCCATGATTGATCGTGATGAGCCGATTCCACAAGTGTACGAGATGCTGGCCAGCCTGGCTGCTCCACGCCGGTTGGTTGACAAGTCTCCGTCTTACTCTGCGGATGGAGAGGTGATGGAGAGGGCGCGACGATTGTTTCCCGGGGCTTTGTACATTTACCTGTACCGTCACCCTTATGCGGTAATCGAGTCGATTGCCCGCATTGAATCACAATCGATCTCCAAGGCAGAACTGAAATGGAGAACGAGAAACGCCAATATTCTGAAATTTCTCGAAGCGATAGAACGGAACCGTCAGATCCATGTCGCCTATGAGACTTTAGTCCAAGACCCAGAGCCTGTAATGCATAGCCTTTGTTCGTTTCTCGGTATCGAATTTGATAGCGCTATGTTGAACCCATATGAAGGCAACCGCATGATAGACGGTGTGCGCCCTGGGTGCCGGCCGCCAGGAGACTGGAATTTTCAAGCTTACCAGCGCATTGATCAAACCCGCGCCGACGTGTGGCGAGGTCTCGATATGCCGTTAACAGAAGAGACGCAGTCTATCAGCCGCGTCCTGGGCTATGACATCCCTGTTGCCTCGGGATTAGCACTAGAAAAGTAAAAGACAAGAAGGTCTTCACAATGAAAACATATGCATTTCCGCCTGGACCTCGGACCCTCCCTTTCGTGGGTAACACTCCTACGTATCGAAAGGACCGCCTCTCTTACCTGACCAATCTGTATCATGACTATGGGCGGAGTGCCACCTTTCACCTCGGCCCCACTCCGATCGTGATGCTCACCCGGCCAAGCACGATTCACCAGGTGCTGGTAGAGCAGATATCGAAATTCCCTAAATCTGATTTCATACAGAATTTTGCTCTTTTTGGCGGAGATACTGTAAAGCTGCGCCATGCCTTCACACCTAAGACCAAGGTTGCGAGGTGCTGTGGATGTGGTCAAGAAAAGTCCATCTTTGGCACCGATGGGGAAGTGCACGATCGCCAGCGCATGGCGATGTTGGAAGCGTTTCACGGGCCTGCGATGGAACGTTACCGGCAGATCATGGTCAACCATACAGAGCGGATGCTTGAAAGATGGCAGCCTGGCAGGGAAATCGAGTTGACTAGTGAAGTACAACGAGTAGCCTCCAGCATTATCTTCGAGACCTTATTCGGGATCGATGTTCAGGACCGTTCCTCTGATATTGCGGAATCCTACCGAAGCGTATTGAAGCATACGAGCCTGTTCGGGTTATTCAAATCAGCTTCGGATGACAACAAAGAGAAAGCATGGACCGGTCTAATGAACTTGGTAGATGAAATTGTGGAAAAGGCCGCTACTCGCAAGATCGATGGCAAGAGTACGCTGCTGATCGATTTGATCCTGCGCAGCACCCCGGCCGGCCGCGCCAGCGAGACCGTGCGTGATCAGGTCAGTTCCTTTATGGGTGCGGGACAAGTTACAGTCTCCGGGTTGCTCACCTGGGTCATTACCCTGCTGGCCAAGAACCGCACTGCCCTGGCCAAAGTCGCAGACGAAGTAAAAGCTGTGCTTGGTGGCTCCGCCCCCGGGATTACAGATATGACGAAGCTTACCTACCTGGATTGGACAATTAAGGAAGCGCTTCGTCTTTATCCTCCCGCATGGTTGCATGGCCGCCGTTCCGCCGAGGACGTCGACGTGGAAGACTGGCACCTGCCGGCAGGGACTTTTGTACTGTTTAGCGAATGGGTAACGCAACGAGCTGAAGAATACTTCTCTGAACCACTACGGTTTATTCCGGAGCGCTGGGCCCCGAAGAGCCCATTTGTACATACACCCGATGCGTATTTTCCATTTGGGATGGGAACTCGTGCCTGCCTCGGCACAGGTTTCGCAGTTATGGAAGCGAAAATTGTGCTTTCTCTCATGCTGCAACGCTTTGCACCTGTTGTGGTGGACGACAGGGAACTGGAACCCACGGTCTACTATAGCGCACTGAGACCGCGTGGAACGGTCACAATTCGTATGGAAAGTCTTTCCGTCCAACAGCACGAGGACCAGATGATCGCGGTATCCTGATCCCATTTTGAAATAAGGAGACGCTACAGCATGCTTGAAACAGAACTCAACACTTATGCAGCCAAAGCCCATGAGCTCAGAGAGAGTGCTGGAAAGTTCGTCCTGATTCAGGGGAGCAATATTATCGGCATCTATGATAATCACGAGCAGGCATTGAAACAGGGCCGCAGCAAGTTCGGAGCAGAGCCTTTTCTGGTGAAGCTGATTGATGCACCTCAACGCCAAAGCTGCAATTGCCCTGATTGCGTATGAACAAACTTCTGGTTTGCTCCGTTTTTTGCGGCAGTGAATTAGACAGCTTGTGGCTGAATTTGCAGCGGGAATTTATCCGCAGGACTGCGGGCGAATTCGATCATGCAGTTTATTTGAGCCATCGTGCCGACCGTGAGCTGTTTAAGGATTGCATCATCGTTGATACTTACTCGCCCGCCGACCACCCATCATGGAAACACTGGCGCTACGGACGAGGGGGGGATGAACATGTCACCGGATTGCGTGCCTTGTCTGCATACTGCCGGCGGAACCCCTATTCCGGATATCTGATTCTTGATTCTGATGCGTTTCCTGTTGCACCGGACTGGGAAGAGCTGCTGCGATACTGCCTCAAACGTTTCGATAAGCGCTGTGCTGCGGCCGTAAGAATAGAAAATCTTGATGCTTTTGCGCATCCAAGTGTGGTTTACACCCAGGACCCTTACGCCCTGCATTGGGGACACAAGGCAGGAGTCAATTTGCTGGGTGAATCAGTAACCGACGTGACATGTCTGGAAACAGAATTCTTCCCTATGATCAGGACCAATCGGCACAGCCTGCATCCCACTCTGGCCTCAGTCTACTTTAGTTTGTTCTATCATCACGGGGCCGGGACCAGACACTTGTCAAGGATGCGGGCCACCAGTTGCGGCTACTATGATCACATACTGATGTCGCCTGGCTACTGTGATTCAGAAGAGATTCTTCGGCGTTTGCAGGCTGATCCACAGGCTTTCATTAATGGCTTGACTCAGGAGACATTTCAGTATGCTTGAAACGGAACTCAACACTTATACAGCTACAATTCCTCAACTGAGGCTGAATACTGAAAAGTTCGTCCTGATTGAAGGCCGGAAACAGATGGGTGCGGCACCAACCTGCGGTTACCTGATTGCATATGAATAAACTTCTGGTTTGCTCTGTTTTTAGCGGCAGTGAATTGGACAGCCTGTGGCTGAACTTGCAGCGGGAATTTCTCCGCCGAACTGCAGGCGAATTTGATCATGCAGTATATTTGATCGATCGTGCCGATCGTGAGCTATTTAAAGATTGCAACATCATTGGCACCTACTCGCAGTCAGACCGCTCAGGGCACCAATCACGCTTTGGACGAGGGGGATTTGAGCACATCACCGGATTACGTGCCTTGTCTGCCTATTGCCAGAAGAACCCCTATTCCGGATACCTGATTCTTGACTGCGATGCTTTTCCTATCGCACCGAACTGGGAGGACATGCTGAAATATTGCCTCCAACGATTCGATAAGCGCTGTGCTGCGGCGGTAAGAACAGAGAATCTCGATGCTTTCGCCCATCCATGTGTGGTTTACACACAGGATCCCTATTCCCTGCGGTGGGGACACAAGGCAGGAGTCAATTTGCTGGGCCAAGCAGTCGCGGACGTAACATGCCTGGAGTCAGAGTTCTTTCCTATGATCAAGACCAATCGTCACAGCTTGCATCCGACGCTGGCCACGGTGTACTTTGACTTGTTCTATCATAATGGGTGTGGAACCCGCCGTTTCTCAATGCGGGCTACCACTTGCGGCTATTACGATCACATACTGCTGTCGCCTGGCTGCTGTGATTCTGAAGAGATCATTCAGCGTTTGCAGGCTGATCCGCAAGCCTTTATAAACAGCTTGATTCAGGTCTAGCTACCTTCAGGATTGCGGTCACCACTTTATCTACGCATTCCTTGATTGTTTCCTTATCTGTTCTGCACTCAATCTCGGGAGAGAGTGGAGGCTCATATGGATCATCCACGCCAGTGCCCCCGAATTTCGCCTGCCGTGGCCTTCCTGTAAAGGCCATTGGGATCACGCTGTTCGCAGATCCTCGAGTGGTGCGTTCACAAACACTTCAAGAAAGGCGCCAATGTTGGCGCGAATCTCATCACGGGCGCCCCGGTACGGTGAAATAGCGCGCTTTAAGCTGGGTTCAGATATCGGTGTTCGGTACTGGCCTTCAGGTTTGTTGTCTCTTGGTGCTATCAGAACTTCAAACGTGAAGGAGCGCGGCACCCCAGGCCAGCAGCAATGAAAAAACTGTAGCGGCAAATGCCTGGATTGCCATGAGCCGGAATGCAAACTTGACCGATTTCTCCCGGGCGATGGTGAGAGCGGTGACCAGGCAAGGCAGCAGGACTCCCGCGAGATAGACTGCTGTCAATATCTGCCCATTACGGAGATGAGCGAAGCCGGCATCATTGGTGAAGAGCAAAATGGCATCCTTGCGAATTGAAGAAAAAACAACCGCGACAGACGCCTGAGCAGGGAGGTTGAATAATGTCATCACCGGATGAATCCATCTTGAGATCACATTAATTACTCCCATCCAGTCGAGTACGGAAGCGACAACAGTGATGACAATAAAGATGGGCATGGCGCGGCGAAAGAAGTGGATGATAGTGATGCGCGCCTCTGCCCAAATCGCCTTGGGTCGGGGGACTTCAAGAAAGGTGGGCTTATCCATACTCAATATGAGGAAAGGAGATTTTGGCATCTTAGCCGCCATGATCCTTGAATAAATCACAGTAGTAAGCACCAGATAGGCAAGATATGGGGCGACAAGGAATGGTTTGCCGACGGCGGCAAAAACCGCCAATGTGGCGCCGAACTGGTAGGAGCAAGCTGAACCAAAAGCAATCGCTGAAATAGTGGTATCCCTGGTAGCAGATGAGCAACACCTTGAATTAATCACGGCCGGAACATTGCAGCCAAATCCCATTACTACGCGCACCAGGTCCCGGCCCGTCATCCCCAGCTTACGCATGAGCGGATGGAGTGCGACAGTGATGCGATCCAGAAGGCCGCTGGCCTTGTAACAACCTACGACGAAAGCATAGAGAAGCACAGTGGGCACGGCCCATACGAACAGCAAAGGCCCCATGGTAAAGAACCCATACCGTCCAACAAGCACTTCTTTGACGAGTGCTGGAGCGGAGCCGAGCCAGGCCACGAGTTTCTGTGACAAATTTTCAATGGAAGGATCAAGCCAATCAGCAAAATGATTGGCAAAATAAACCGCCAGGACAGCCGGAACGAGGAGAAGAACAAGGCCGCAAAGGGGGCCTAAATACCTGTTTTCAAGAGGAGTTCTTTTTGGTTGTGCCGTCCATGGTGTTTCGATCGAAACATCCTCTGAGGCAACCACAGAGGCTTTTTCCAAAGAACCGGCGATCGCCTGCCGGTCTGAATCCAACAAGAGACGGGCATCAACGGGAACCAGAGCAATCCTAATACGCTCTGACATTTCTCTGAGTGCCTGCGCACTCTCCTTGCCCGGGGGGACCTTGTCCCAGAATGTGACCACTCCTGCAACGCGCTTGCCTTTAAGTAGTGGAAACAGTTCCTTAAAATCATCTCCGATTTGCGGAGCCTTAAGGACGAGCAAGACCGTATCGTTCTGGTCCAGCTTCTGCAGTGCCAGGCTGGTGGTAATTGAGTCCGATTGCAAAAGAATTCCCGGTGTATCAATAAAATCATTATCGGCGCCGGCAAAGACCTCGCAGTTCACAGTTGTTCCGCGAAAGTTTGAAGAGTACGCCTTCCGGCCCGTTAAGGACGAGATCAATTGCGACTTGCCGGAGCTCTCTTTTCCGATAACAACCACGGCGCCACGCTCCTGGATAGCTGCGCGTTTTACCACTGTTCCAAAATGGGACATAGATACTCCTGACTTTGCAACCAGCAATGCTGATGATGAAAATGTGACTATATGCGGCGACACTGTCGAGACAGGTATGTATTGCTCAGGCAAAGCGAGACTTCATAATAAGCTATACATAAGCCGTACATCTTGCAGAGCGTACATCTTAAAGCCATCTTGAAGTCAAGAGAAATGTCATAGCGAAATTCATATCTATCGCGCACTTCCGGCCCTTCAACCTTTTCTTTCAGCCGCACAAAGTGTAAGATACCCACTTTCACACTGACGCAATCCAAGAGCAACAGCAGCATATCGGTCCATTTGATTTCACACCCAGAAATCCTGCTGAAGAGCTGAGACAGGACGAGCTCCAGCAGGAATGCCATTACTTGTCCTCCAATCATGCCCATATGTGCAGGGCAAATAGATGGGCCTTTCCCCAAGCTAAAGGAGAGATCACATGAGATTCAGATGGCTTTCATTGATCATTTTGCTGAGTATCTGCGCAGGCGCGCAACAAACAATCCTGAATATTCCAAGCGCCGATGTTTTGGACAAAAAGCAAATCTATTTTCGGCTGGACACATCAATTTTCTGGTCGCCGGAGACCGCTACGACAGCCCCCAATTTTATTTTTGGGCTCGGTCATAATATAGAAGCAGGTATTAATATGAATGCGTTTGGCATACCTGCAGACACTGCTAACCGCTCCATAGTACCGAACATCAAGTGGAAGTTTTACAGTACAGGCAAGCCAGACAGCGCCAATCGCCTTGACTTATACGCGGGAAACCAAGTATTTTTCCCTACTTTTCACAGGACGTTTACCGCGGGAAACTATCTATATGGGGCTGCGGCTGCTACTGTCCATAGCAATTTGAGATTTACGGTGGGTGGATGGGATTCGGCCAATGTTATTGCGGATGGAAACCGAGCGGGAGCCATGTTGGGACTCGAGGGGACGGTCGCCCATGTCAACAACCGCAATCTTATTACACTCGCAGGTGATTGGCAGTCAGGTCAGGGATCAAACGGGACACTAGCTCTTGGAATCATGTTCTTTCCAACAGACAGGCTAATGCTGATTCCAACCGTTCAATTTGCCAATTCAGGCAATCACGATGCAAATGGAGCGATCATCTTTATCGGATATATGCTCAGAAAATGACGTTTTAAATAAACAAATCAGTTCCTTCTGTCAGTTTACACAGGTGTCCACTTATCTAGAATAAAGTGGAGTTCCAGTGCGGCCTGCGTTTCCTGGATCGTGTACGGATTGCGTCAAAATGGAGTACCCGAAGACTACATCAGCCATGTCGTTGAGGTTGCGCGGAAAACCAATCGAAACGCAGGCCAGGATGCGACTGAGCAGAACCGTCTGATCGGCAATATTTGAATGGAGAGCACGTGAGTCATTCTGATAAGGGTACTCGCTTCAGAGGAATCATTTTACCGCTCGCTGTGGCCGCCGGTGCTCCCATTCAGGCAGTCCTACTTGGTGCTTCCATGCGCTGATACTGCTGCCATCGTGAACAAGGAATCTGCGATTGGAACGTTGAGTTCCATTTTCTTGAGATCTGTGCGTTGGATTTCTTCATCGCCGGTTTTCTGTTCAACCACAAATGGGAACAAGACTCCCTGTACCGGCCGGTAATCTTTATAAACAGTTATGAAGTCAACACGCTTGCCCGCCTGCTCAAAGAAACCGGTTTCTTTGACTTCGAGAAACCTGTGGGCGTCGAGATAGACGTTGCGTATCTGGCCTTCTTTCAGTGATATTTTCAGATTGTAAACGTCTATAGCACCGGACTTTTCCTTTCCCACCAGTTCGATGGTGCTTCCTTTTTCTTTGTAGTTGACGAGAGAGCCATCGATATCGGCTTCCTCTTTCAGCTCCAGGGCCAGGTCTGCGGGAGCTGGTCTTGGGCCTTTTGCGCTTGAGTCAGATTGCCAGGCAGTGGTTCCGTCATAGGCAAAGGTAATCGTCTTTCCTGCGATGGAAATATTACGGCGCAATTTATTTGGCCGCTTCTGCAATTCCACCAGCTTGACCGGCTTGCCATCCTCCTCCGTGGCGTAGGTAGCCCGAATGCTTTTGATCGCAGCGAGTTTGTTCATCCCGCCACGGGCCTGAATATTTTTGGCTATAATTTCGTCGACAGTAGGCGTGTTCTGAGCGGAAGCTGGCAGATAAAGCAGAGCAAGAAGTAATGGAAGCAGTCGACGCATAGCAACACCCCTTCACCTAAAAAGATCGAGCCGAGCGAGAATACCGCTAGACAAGGAATGCGGTCAACCGCAGCTGTGCTGGAAGGGGATTCCCATTCTGGCTCAGACTATCGCCCAAAGTGCTCAATAGAGGCAGGTGGCAGATGCCGGTATTACCAATCGAGGAGCGAACAGCATTAAGTCCTGAAGAGTTTATCGATTCTTTTGTTCTGCAGCAGCGCCCGGTGATCATTCGCCGGGCGGTCGCACATTGGCCGGCAGTCCAGAAGTGGTCACCCGAATATTTGCGGCAGACGGTTGAGGGAGCAAAGGTAGTCATTAAGTCCAAATCCGATTACGGCACAAGCGGATCCAAACGCCACGTCGAAGAAAGCAAGGAAGTTGATTTTGCAGAAGCAGTGGAAATGATGACGGACGATGACCCGCCGGATATGTCTTATGTGCGTCAAACACGCATCTGGAAAGACATAGCACAACTTGTGGACGATGTTGGCACTCTTCCTTATGCGCCAGCTACTGTTGTCAAAACCGATGGGAATCTTTGGGTCGGCCCGGCTGGGACCGTGGCCCAGATGCATTGGGACCCCGCGCACAACCTGTTTGCACAGATTCGCGGCGAGAAGAAGTGGATCCTTGTGTCACCTTCAGAATCGCACATGACATACGGCAATAAGTTCCCACTTGGGGAAATAGTTCAAGACTCGCGGGTTCGTACGAGATTTCCGGCACTGATTCAGAAAATGGAAAATGTCA
>Ga0070734_10000988_pt1 | contig 46892 bp, 40 predicted proteins | sample Coa_R1_8_FD_66444 | JGI IMG/M metagenome (GOLD analysis project Ga0070734, IMG submission 66444) | Surface soil microbial communities from Centralia Pennsylvania, which are recovering from an underground coalmine fire - Coalmine... | ecosystem: Environmental > Terrestrial > Soil > Unclassified ...
GCCGTCATCCTCCAACTGGCGCATCGTGGCAAAGAGGGTGGCGTGGGCTTCGCGGTAGAAATCGGCGGGCTTCAAGATTCTGGCGGGCCGCAGGGCATCGGGGTCGATCAGGATGCAGCCGAGCAGGGCTTCTTCAGCATCCAACGCCTGGGGCAACAAGGGGGTTTCGACAACAGACATCAACTTCCTCCTCCTCCTCACATGGGGGGCACACAACACAACCACACACCAGCGCTCGCGGAGAAGCGAGCGCTCATATGTCAATAATAGAACATAAGTTCTATTTTGTCAAGACCCCTGGCAGCCTGCCTTGACGCGCCTGCTCTGCCACTTTATAATGAGCGCTGCCACTCGTTTGGTGGGGTGAAACAGAGCAGCGCCCGTTAGGATTGGCAGAGGCAGGTGTAGTATGGCAGAGCAGCAACCGATGCGCGTCTTCTATTCCTATTCCCACAAGGACGCCGCCTTGCGCGACGAGTTGGAGACGCATCTGGCGGGGCTGAAGCGCGGCGGCATCGTTCAGGAGTGGTCTGACCGCGACATTACCGGTGGCGAGGAGTGGGCCGGGGAGATCGATGAAAATCTGGAGGCCGCCGATATTATCTTATTGCTCATCAGCGCCGACTTTATCAACTCCAACTATTGCTATGATATTGAGATGGCCCGCGCCCTGGAGCGGCACGAAGCGAGAACGGCGCGGGTTATTCCTATCGTCTTGCGTCCGGTGGAGTGGGACACTACGCCCTTCCACAAGCTGCAAGCCTTGCCAGCGGGCGCAAAGGCGGTGACCACCTGGCCGAACCGCGACGAGGCGTGGGTCGATGTGGTGCGGGGCATTCGTCGGGCCATCCAGTCCTTCACGCAAGAGCGCCTTACGCGGCACGCCACGGCTGCGCCTGCGCAGCGCCCGGCAAGCCAGCCTGCCGCGAGCGTTTCACCGACCCGGCAAGCGGCAGCCTCAGTGCCTGACCTCGCCAGGGACGTGACCAACGATCCAGCATACGCAGATGCCATCCCGGCAGATATGTCGAGGAGGTTTTACGCGCCCCGGATATTTGTGTATAAAGGGAAAACCATTGTGCTCGGCATCAAGCGAACGATACAAGGTCTGTCCCTGGAGCAATTCATCTATGGTGGTAGGGTGCTTAACCCCTTTGTCATGCACAGTTTTGGCCTGGATTTATCTCCATCCAAGCCAGTTTCCACCCCTCAACATCCCCATTTTCGGGCAGTTTTTAACACCTTTGATCTTGCGCCTGTCTCGTATGTGATCACTGATTCAGGTGATCTCAGGAGCATCGCGCTCTTCTGCAATGGCCGACTGATCTTTGAGGATGAAACCTGAGCGGCGAAGGGCGTCCGATAGGACAAATCGGTGTACACGCTTGACGAGCCAGCCGGGCCACGCTACAATACGCGGCGGCATACGTGGTGGATGGGTGCTTGTGCGGCAATCTCGTTAGTGGGGGCGGCTTGAGCATGGCTGATCGCATCGGGCAGCAGCTTGGACTCTATCGGCTGATTCGTCTTCTCAACAGGGGTGGCTTTGCGGAAGTCTATCTAGGCGAGCATGTGCGCATGCTCACGCAGGCCGTTGTCAAAGTGTTCGACCTGCCGCTGACCCGCGCCGAAGAAGAACGCTTTGGCGAAGAAGCGCGCGGGCTGGCGCGGCTGGGCCATCCGCATATCGTGCCGCTGCTTGATTCCGGCGTGCAGGATGGCATGCCCTTTCTGGTGATGGAGTATGCCTCCAATGGCACGCTGCGCGACCAGTTCCCCCGGGGCACGCCGCAAGCCCCCGGCACGATTCTGCCCTTCATCTGGCAGGTGGCCGATGCCCTGCACTTCGCGCACGGCCAGCATGTCATGCACCGCAACCTGAAGCCCGAAAATCTGCTGCTGGATGCCCACAACAGCGTCTTGCTCAGCGACTTTGCGCTGCCGGTCATCTTCCAGAGTCCGCGCTATCAAGCCGCGCTGGAGCGCACCGGCACGGCGGCCTATCTGGCCCCGGAGCAGATTCGCGGGCAGGTCAGCCCCGCCAGCGATGAATATGCCCTGGCCGCGCTGATCTATGAATGGCTGTGCGGCTCGCCGCTCTTTCAGGGGTCCATCACCGAGGTCATGGCAAAGCACCTCTTCAACGAGCCGACGCCCCTGCGCGAGCGCCTGCGCACCATCTCCCCGGCCATCGATGTGGTGTTGATGGGCGCGCTTTCCAAAGACCCGGCTGATCGCTTCCCCAGCGTCGAATCGTTTGCCCGCGCCTTTGAAGAGGCCGGTCAGGCTGTGCCGGTGCTGCTGGATATGCCGCCGGTCTTGATCGACGCGCCCGAACTGGACGACCCGAACGTCACCGAAGCCGCGTCAGAGGCAGACGCGCCCTACGCGCCGATTCCAGCCGCCGCGCCTGAACCAGAACCGGAGCCAGCGCCGCCGCCGATTGTTACCAGCGCGCCACCAGCGCGGCCAGCGACCCCGCGTGTCATCTCAGCGCCGCTGGCGATGCCGCCTGCCGCGCCGCCCGACAGCCAGCCCGAGACCTTTGCCGCGCCAGCGCCGCCGCCAGAGGCCCAGCCAGGTATTCCCCTGCCGCCACCCTGGCCGCCCGCTGAGCCGATTGTCATCGCGCCGCCCGCATCGCCCGCCGCCGAGTGGCCTGCTGCGGCGTCTGTGACCGCCGCGCCGCCCGAAGCGCCGCCCGCCACGCCCATTCTGGTTTCAGCGCCGGGCGGGGTCTGGTCGAACGCGCGGCCAGAATCCCCCACTGCCATGCCCACGCCAGCCTTCACCGTTCCGGGCAGGCCGCGCCCGGTCACCGCGCCGCTTGGGCCGGTGCCGCTCGCGCCAGGGCAACCTATGCCCGCGCAGCCGGTGCCAGCCTTCCCCGCGTCCACTCCCGCGCCCGCGCAGCCCGAACCCGCGCTGGGCGCGACCTGGCGCGAAGTCGATTGGATACCAACCTCGCAGCAGCCACCGGCTGCCCCGCCTGCCTTTCAGCCGCTGCCGCCGCCGCGCCCAGGCATCTCGCGCCGCTCGCTGCTGGTGGGGGGCATGGTGGGCTTGCTGGGCGTGGCGGGCGCGCTGACCTGGCTGGGTGTCAGCAAGCTTTCCGGCCACCCGGCCACGCCGACCCCCGCCGCGCGGGCCACGGCCAGGCCGACCAGCACGCCCACGGCAACGCCCGCGCCCAGGCCGGGCGACACGGTGTTTACCTATCACGGGCACAGCGGCTTTCTGCGCGGCGTTTCGTGGTCGCCCGATGGGACACGCATCGCCTCGGCCAGCGATGATGGCACGGTGCAGATTTGGAGCGCCTTCACGGGCGCGCAGCCCTATACCTATCACGGCCATACCAGCGCGGTGATGGCTGTGGCCTGGTCGAAGGATGGCACCCTGGTTGCTTCTGGCAGCCAGGATAAAACGCTGCGCATCTGGGATACGAGCAATGGCGCGTTGTTGCACAGCTACACCTTTGGCAAGCCGGTGGTGGCCGTGGCCTGGTCGAAGGATGGCTCGTATCTGGCGGCGGCCAGCCAGGATTTTACTATCGGCGTGTGGGACGCGAAGACCTGGATTCGCCTGCACCGGTTCGGCGCGTTCGGGGCCGTCAACGCGATCTCCTGGTCGCCGGATAACATCCATCTCGTCTCTGGCGACACGAACCAGGAAGCGATCATCTGGAACATCGTCACCGGAGGCCGCATTCGCACCTATCGCGGCCACACGGCCTCCGTGCTTGCCCTGGCCTGGTCGCCGGATGGCACCGGCATTGCCTCTGGCGCTGACCTGCCGGATACGACCCTGCAATATTGGAACAGCACCAGCCTGGCGCAGCTTTGGAGCATCACCACCAACGGAGCCACCCCGGCGCTGGCCTGGTCGCCCAATGGCTCGCAGTTGGCGGCAGGTGGCAGCGCAGTGAGTCTGCTGAATCCCACCGGCGGGCAGCAGCTTCTCAACTATCAGGGAGATGGCGCGGCGCTGGCCTGGTCGCCGGATGGCGCGTATATCGCTTCGGGCGGGCAATCGACCACGGTGCAGGTCTGGCGCACGAAGTAGCAGGCACCGCTGCCCTTCTTCAGCGACCAAAAGCGTCTAGTCAGTACAAACGAGGGGACGATTATCATGTCAGCAGCGAGCGGCCACCTTCCGACATCGAAACACTTCCGGCTGGAGCCGGTGCTCGATGGCGTCTACGCGGCCATCGGCATTCCGGGGACCGGCTCAGGCAGCAACGCGGGCATCATCGATCTGGGCGGCCAGACGCTCGTCTTCGATACGTTCTTGACACCCCAGGCAGGCGACGACTTGCGCGCCGCCGCCGAACGACTGACAGGCCGCCCGGTGAGCTATGTCATCAACAGCCACTGGCACGCCGACCATATCCACGGCAATCAGGCATTCGCGCCAGATACGCCGATTCTTGCCACCAGCCGCACCCGCGAGTTGATTGCTGAGAAAGGCCCAGGGGCGGTGGACGAGTTCAAGCAGGTCCAGGCGGAACTGCAAGCGCAGGAAGAGGAACTGGCCCGCGAAGAGGACGAGCAGAAGCGCGCCGCGCTGGCGCTGAAGATTGGGGAAAGCCGCGAGATTGCTGCCTGCACGCATCGGCTGGCGCTGCGCCTGCCTTCGCAAACGTTCGATACAAAGGTGACGCTGCATGGTTCGCGCCGCGCGGCAGAACTGCTGACCTATGGCGGCGGCCACACCGCCAGCGATGCCTTTCTGCTGCTGCGCGATGAAAAGCTGGCCTTCATGGGCGATCTGCTCTTTGTGCAGTCGCACCTCTGGCTGGGCCATGGCAGCCCGGCGGAATGGCTGCGCATCTTGCGGCAGGTGGCCGAAATCGACCTGACGACAGCGGTTCCCGGCCATGGGCCGGTCGGCACGCCAGCAGACTTTCCCGCCGCAGCGCGCTACATCGAGACCATGCAGCAGCTTGTCGGGGATGCCATCGCCAGCGGCGCATCGCTGGAGGCCGCGCAGGCCACGCCCGTGCCCGCCGCGTATGCAAGCTGGGACTGGTCCGAAGGCTTCGGCTATAACATCGAGTTCTTATATAAAAGCCTCTCCCAGAGCGCAGATTAACACCACCTTTACCCGCTCTTCAGATCGGTTTAACCTTCAAACGCTATACTACAGATAGCATGAGAGCAGGTATCTCCAGATGTACTACTCTTGCTTACCTGAGCGCCAGAAAGACGTTCTATGAGATAGAACACTGCGGAGGGAGAGGATAGAACCCCATGCGCTTTCCAGAGGCTGGTCGGTGGGAACGCTCGGTCTGTGTGACGTTTAATTCCTGGCTGCGTGTGGGTCTTTTGCGGGAGGCAATGGTCTGGGCGACTCGTTTTGGCGATGGCTGGGGCTGGGGCGCGGTTGGTGTTGCCCTGCTGGCCTTTGGTGGCCCACGCGGAGCGCGCCACGCGATCTTCGGTGGCATTGCGGTGTTGCTGGCCCAGGTGGTCTATAACGTTGCCAAGCGGCTGCTGGTGCGCAATCGCCCGTGTGACAGTTTCCATCTCCCCTATCTGCCCGTGCGCATGCCCGACGCCTTCTCGTTCCCGTCGGGCCACACGACGACGGCCTTTACCATTGCCATCCTCATCGGCCACTATTCGCCCATGCTCTGGCCTGGCGCGCTCTTGCTGGCAACGCTGGTGGGCATGTCGCGGCTGGCGCTGGGCGCGCACTTCCCCTCGGATGTGGTGGCTGGCATGGTGCTGGGCTGCCTCTGCGCCAGCGCTTGCCTGGCCTTCTATTAAGCTCCTCCATTATCTACGCGCATTGGGCAGCAAAGCCTTTCACAGCTTTGCCGCCTTTTCTTCATGTTGTTTTTCTGGACGGTTGAGCGTCTTAACAATAGGCACGCGCAGATTGCCCTGGTAACCTCTGCCGTTTGACGGGCTTGCTCGATAGACCTACAATATGTGATGGCAGATCGGTTGTAGTCGATCACGCCTGGGCAGGTCGTGAAGGAGCATGAAACATCATGGCCGCTTCCCTGTATTGCCCCCACTGCGGGGCTTTGAACGCGCCAACCGAAACAACGTGCTTTGCGTGTAAACGTTCGCTCACTGCCCCCGCGCCAGCCACGCCGACGGGGCATCGCATGCTGCGCCAGCGCTATCGGCTGCTGCGGCAGATCGGTTCGGGCGGCATGGGCGCGGTCTATAAAGCTGAAGATAGCCAGCTTGGCAATCGCGTGGTTGCCATCAAAGAGATGAGTCCGCGTGGCCTTTCGCCAGAGGAAACGCAAGAGGCCACCGAGGGCTTTCGCCGCGAAGCGCTGCTGCTGGCCCGGCTTTCGCATCCCAACTTGCCGCGCATCCACGAGCAGTTTGAAGAAGATGGGCGCTGGTATCTGGTGATGGATTTCATCGAAGGCCGGACGCTTGAAGATTATCTGGAAGATCGCGGGGGCAGCCTGCCCGTCAAAGAGGCGCTTCAGCTTGGCCTGCAACTGAGCAACGTGCTGGGCTATCTGCACACGCGGCAGCCGCCGATTATCTTTCGTGACCTGAAGCCGGGCAATGTGATGATGACGGATGACAACATCTATCTGATCGATTTTGGCATCGCGCGCCTCTTCAAGCCGGGCCAGCAGAAAGACACGATGGCCTTTGGCTCGCCGGGCTATGCCGCGCCCGAGCAATATGGCAAGGCGCAGACGACGCCGCGCTCGGATGTCTTCAGCCTGGGCGCGCTGCTGCATCAGATGCTCACCGGCATTGACCCGTCCGATATGCCCTTTCGCTTCAGGCCGCTGACGATGCCGCGCCCCGCCGGGTTATCCACGCTGATCGAGCGCATGGTGGATATCGACGCTCAGAAGCGCCCGGCGACTATGGGGGCCATCCACCAGGACTTGGAGCGCATGCTCTATGATACGATGCCCTGGCACGCTGACGAGCGGGATATGGCCTTGTCTGGCGCGGCCTTTCGCCTGCCGCCAACGGCTGGGGGCACCCCGGCCTATCAGCCGCCGCCAACGACGGCCTGGGCCGACCAGAACGCCTTCCAGCCCACTCAGGGCGGGCCGGTGGTGCAGCTTCCGCCTGCTCAAAAGAAGAAGAGCAGGACCAATTGGTTTGTCATCGCCGTGATCGTGTTCGGTGGAGTATGGTTCCTCTCCACTCTCGGCCACAGCGGCAGTTCGACCGGTGAGAGCAGTAGCAGTTCCTCCGTGCCCAATAACCCGGCGGGCGGTTCTGGTGTGCTGGTGAACACGGTGGCGTGGTCGCTCGATGGCAGCCAGATTGCCTCTGGCGGCGCGGATGCCCAACTGCAAATCTGGGATTCGGCGACCACGAAGACCATCACCAATCTGGACACCGACTTTTCTGACATCAATGCTCTGGCCTGGTCGCCCAATGGCGAATTTATCGCCGCCGTGGGCGACACGTCCCAACTCCAGGTCTGGTATGCCAATGGAAGTCCATACTTGACGTTTGAGGTCGCCACTTCATCCAAAATTAACGCGCTCTCCTGGTCCCCCGACAGCCTGACAATCGCCCTGGCCTGTAACGATGGCTTGCTCTGGGAAGTCAATATCGCTGCCCCAGTAGCAACCCACCTGCTCTATCAGGCTGGTTCGCCCCTGAATGCCGTGGCCTGGTCGCCCAATGGCAAGTATCTCGCTGCCGGGGGCTATGAACAGATCGTGAATGTCTGGGACAGCGCGACGGGCAAAATCGACTATACCTATCGAGGCGGTGCGCCGATTGATGCCCTTGCCTGGTCGCCCAATAGTCAGCGTGTGGCTTCCGCTGATGGAGATGGTCTGGTGGTGGCCTGGGATGCCCTGACCGGCAATAACCCTTATGAATACTCAGAGCCGTCCGCCGTCAACGCGCTGGCCTGGTCGCCCAATGGCAAGTATCTCGCTGCTGGCGATGATAACAACAGCGTTCGGGTCTGGGGCGTGATAGTAAGCGCTACCCCCATCTACGTCTATACTGGGCAAACAGACCATATTAGCGCGCTGGCCTGGTCGCCTAACAGCATCCAGATCGCTTCAGCCAGTATCAACGGGACTGTGGATGTATGGGATGCCCTGACCGGAGATAACGAAATGACCTATGAGCAGGAGTAGCGGAAATGTGAACTTGCTCACATATTGCCCGCGGCTGCCCGGCTTTTACAGGCGCTTAACCGAGCATTAACGCATCTTTCATGTGGATGAGGCACGTAACAGGAGAACGAACGAAGAAAGAAAGATGCTTTTTGCGAGGAGCGCGTCATGGTTTCTCCTTCCCAGAATACCGCGCTGACCGATCAGGCCACCATCGATGCCAATCGCTATGGACAGCTTACCCCCTACCAGCGCCAGCGTCTGAAGCCGCCTTCGCTGGCTGGCCCGCTGTTCGGGCTGGCGCTGGCGGGAGCGCTCGTCATCCCCCTTGGCTGGCTGCTGCTTTTCGTGGCGAGAGCCGCCTTTGCCCCCGCTGGCGATTCGCCTTTTGCCGTCCCGACCCTGCTGGGCGCAACCCTCACCTTTCTGGCGCTGGAAATGCCCCTGCTGCTGACTTCGTTGTTCGGGCTGTTCCATCGGCTGGGCCTGCGCCGCGACCTGGCGGAAGGCTACATCGCCCAGGCGGATGGACAGGTGATCTTTTCGAGCGGGGCGGGCTATCACGCGCGCATTTTCGGGCAAACGCTTGCTGATCTTGGCGGCGACAAGACGCTGACGCTGCCTCCGGGGGCGTATCGCTTCTATTATCTGCCGCGCTCGCGGCGCATGCTTTCCGCCGAGCGGCAGATGCTCTTCGAGCCGGGCGGCCCACAGGCTGGCGTGCGCGAGGCGCTGGCGCGGGCCAATGGCTTTCGCATGGATGAACTGGACACCAACCGGCAAGGCGGGCTGTCGGCGCACCAGCGGTTTGGATTGGTGCGCGGGCTGCTGTTCCTGGCGGTGGTGCTGGTGGCGCTGGTGGTGGGCGCGGTCTGGCAGTTCGCGCTGCTGATGCGCTATAATCCCTGGGGGTTTTTGCTGCTGGGGCTGATGCTGTTCGGCCTGCTGCTGGCGACGTATCATCGCTGGCTGGACTTGCTGGAGGGCCGCGCGGCCATGCTGGAAGGCTTTGTGCAGGCGACCGAACATTCTTCAGATGACAGCAGCACCTATTCCTATGAGTTGGGCAAAGAGCGGTTTACCGTCAGTTCGGCAGCTTACCGGGCGTTGATCGCTGGCGAGCGCTATCGCCTCTACTATCTGCCGCACAGCAAGCGGCTGCTGAGCATCGAGCCGGTCCCATAAGCGGGCGTGGGCCACAACCTGGAGGCATAGAAGATGCACAAATCACCAGTTGCCAGAATGCTTGCCTGGGTGTATACCACGCTGGCGGCGTTCACGGCGCTTTCGATCATCATTCCCATCATTCTGGACCGCCGCTCCCGGCGTGAGCAACGATAGTCTCAAGAAGGGATAGAGTACGCATGTTTATTGCGGTGACGCGGGTGAAGCTGCCCAAGGAACCTCTGGAACGGATGGCGCAGGCGTTTCGCAACAACGCGGCGGATATGAAGCAGTTCGCCGGGTTCCTGGGCCTGGAACTCTGGACCAATGAAGACACGCTGGAGGCAGTTTCGCGCTGGGAGTCGCGCGAGGCGATGGAAGCCTACAGCCGCAGCAGCGCGTTCCAGGCGCATCATGGGCATGGGCCAGGTGGCGCTCAGGGACCAGGGTCGGGCGCGCCCACTGCGGGCGGCGTGGAGTATTTTACCGGCGAGGTGCTAGTTTAGCTGGCCGGTGGGAACAGCAGGCTGCCCACTTCTGCCGGGCTGCGCTGTTCCCAATCGGTGCGGGGCAGCCGTGTCGGGATGAGCGCGAAAGGGCCGGTCCATTGCCTGGCCTGTGCTTCCAGGCGGTTCATCTCTGCATACACCTGGTCGCGCGCCTTCCTGACGGCAGCATAGCGCAGCGCGGCCCACTCGAAGACCTGCTGGTCTTTCGTATAGACACTGCGGTCCTCGCGCACAACGACATCCAGATAGAGATCAATATAGCTCAGCTTGCGCGCCTCGCTGGAATAGGTTTCGGTGGGCAGCACCAGATCGCAGTAGCAGCCCGCCAGACGACCATCCGCGAAATAGCTGGCGTGGATGGTATACCAGGCGTTGGCCCAGAAGTAGCTCAGGCAGTGCTTGTCTCGAATCCAGGTGCCTGGTTTCCAGTACATCGGCGTGCCAATTGGTGTCCAGATGGTGACGTATTGCTCGCTGATTGGACATTGATACCCCCGCCACATCCCCCACTGCTCGCCATTGACGAGCATCTTATAGACATCAGCCTCTTGGAGCATGCTACCCTCGCGTGCTGGCTCTGCTAAAAAAGCAAGTGGGCACGCGCCCGCCTTGCTGAGCCGGCACCCTCAGCATAGCACACGAGAGCCAGATCAAACATATCCCCCTGCTTTTCGGCGTTGATTGCCGAAGGACGGGGGGATATGTTCTGTCTGGGTTGGCATGCTGGCTTGCCGAGGGCAAGTCAGATGCTTGCTGGTTCATCAGGAGATGGGCGTGCCAGCAGTCGGGCCTTGCGCGCCCATCTGGCCCTGTGCCACCTGGCCGGGCTGGCGGAGGCGATGCTGCCCGCTCTGGACAATCCGCTCCAGTTCTTGCATCAGGTACTGGACGCACTGCGTATCTGCCTGGGACAGATATTGCCAGAGTTGGGGGTTGCCGCCGTCCTGGGTATACTTGCGGTACGCCTCAAGCCCTTCCAGCTTGTTATGGAGCACTGAAATGACGTTATACACTTCGTTGCTGATGGGCGAGCCAATGTTCTGCTGCATGCCCTGGCTTTGCATGGTGCTGCTCATGAAGGTATTACTCCTTCCTCATACACCCGTGGGTGCTGTACCATCCGTTCACAACGGTGAGTTCTTGTCGGCTCACTGGGGAAAACTGTCGCACGTCATGTGCCAGCCCCGGGTGCAGGGGTTTCATTGGCTCACCTCTCGCAGAGCGCCAGTGCCTCTTCTGCCACGCTGGCCGGAACAGGCGACCAATCCATGATGGCGGGGAAATGCTCAAAGGCGGCGCGGTCTGTGTCGAAGCCGGGGCCGTCGGGGTGCGGATAGATGGCGCGGCGCAGGAAACGCACAGCCAGGAAAAGCTGACGATAGCTGCCATCCTGGGCGGCCTGCGCCTCGGCCTCATCGAGCAGCAGGGTGATGCAGGCAAGCTGCCCCAGGCGATCTACCAGGCCGCGCAGCGGTAGTTGCTGGACGTTGGCGTCCAGCGCGGCGGTGTCGGCAAACCGCGCCGCCAGGCGGTCCAGGGCGCGGCGGGTGAGCACTCCGGCGCGGGCGACGGCTGGGTCGCGCAGCGCGGATAGCTTCTCATGCAGCGCGCCAAAGAGGGCTGTACCGGCTCCCTCGCGGGCCATGGCGCGGGCCACGTCGAGCGCCACGATGTTGCTGGAACCTTCCCAGATGGCGTTGACATCGGCGTCGCGCACCAGGCGGGCGTTGGGCCAATCCTCGATATAGCCGTTGCCGCCGCGTACCTCCATGGCCTCCTGCACGACCCACTGCGCGCGCTTGGAATTATAGTATTTCAGCAGCGGCGTCAGGATGCGCAGCAGCGGCTGAGCGCTGGCGTCGCCATCATCGACGCGCTGAAGCGTCTGCACCGCGAAAAAGAGCAGCGCGGCGCAGCTTTCCGTTTCCAGCGTCAGGTCCAGCAGCATCTGGCGCATCAGCGGGAAGCTGTCCAGCGATTGATTCCAGGCCAGGCGGCCCGCCGCGTGTACCTGCGCCTCCAGCAAGGCGCGGCGCATGCCCGCCAGCGCGCCCATGCCCGTCCAGATGCGGGTGAGGTTGAGCATTTCGGTCATGTGGATGAAGCCCTTGCCTGGGCCGCTGATGAGATGCGCGAACGTGTTGGTGAAGGTGACTTCGCCGGAAGCCATCGACCTCGTGCCCAGCTTATCCTTCAGCCGGTTGATGGTGTAGTTGTTGCGCGAGCCGTCGGGCAAAAGGCGCGGCACCAGGAACAGGCCCAGCCCTTTGGTTCCGGCGGGCGCGCCTTCTGGCCGGGCCAGCGTCAGGATGACATCGGCGCAGGCGTTGCTGCAAAACCACTTGTCGCCGCTCAGCCGCCAGCCATCGGGCGTTTCGCGGGCAACGGTGCGCGTGGCCCCGCCCACGTCGGAGCCGCCGTGCTTTTCGGTCAGGAACTCCGCGCCGGTAAAGAGGTCGTCGTAATGGGTGGCCGTCAGGCGCGGCACATAGCGCTTTTGCACGTCTGGCGGGGCATACATCAGCAGGACGCGCGAAAGCGTGTCGGTCATGGAAAGCGGGCAGAAGATGCCGCCTTCGGCCTCATTGCCGAGGACCGCCAGCGCAAACTTGACCAGATGTGGCACGTGCTCCGGCCAGCCCAGCACGCCATCGCGATAGGACATGGCGGCAATGCCGAACTGCTCGTAAAAGACGCGCCCCAGTTCGTGATAGGACGGATGAAAGATGATTTCATCGACGCGCTGGCCGCGCTTGTCGAAGTTGATAAGCTGGGGCGTATGCTTGTTCGCATCGATGGCGAGGGCGTCCAGGCGTTCGCCTGCCAGTCTGCCCAGTTCGCGCAGATGCGGCTCGGCGCGGGCAAAGTCTTCTGGCGAGAGCATGCGCCGCAGCATGAACGCCAGATGCCGGTCGGCGTCGTAGTAGTTTATGCCGAGCGTATCGGGCATGGGCGGCTCGCCCGTTTCCGGGGCCATCGAGGAGGGCATCGTTGTCTCTGGTCGGCTGGGAGTGCTGGAAATGGTCATGGCAAGCCTTTCTTCTTTCTGCGTTGCTGCACGGCTGCATCAGGTGCTCGCGTTGGCTGTGCTCAAGTCCTATTCTTTCTTCGAGTATAGCATAGCAGAAACCATCTTGAGGAGTTGCTGGCTAACCGTGTCGGCAATGGGGGCATGGGTGTTGCTGGCGCAACATTCTGGTCCTGATTTTGACGGACCTCACACCCCAAACGGACAGGAGCACAGCGCATGAACAGATTGGATGGAAAAGTGGCCGTCATCACAGGCGGAAGCACGGGCATTGGCTTTGCCACGGCCAAACTTTTTGTGGACGAAGGCGCGTATGTGTACATCACCGGTCGCCGCCAGAACGAACTCGATAAGGCGGTGCAGCAAATCGGCAAGAACGTGACGGGCGTTCAAGGCGATGTGTCTCATCTGGCGGATATTGATCGCTTGTATGACATCGTCAAGCGCCAGCATGGCCGCATCGATATTCTCTTCGCCAACGCTGGCGGGGGAACGCTCGCGCCGCTGGGAAAGATTTCTGAGGAAGATTTCGACACCACCTTCAACTCCGATGTGAAAGGTGTCCTCTTCACGGTGCAAAAAGCACTGCCGCTCTTGCGCGACGGGAGTTCGGTTATCCTCAACGCTTCGGTTGCCGCGTCTACGGCGGAGGAAGCGTTCAGTGTCTACAGCGCGGCCAAGGCGGCGGTGCGGTCATTCGCGCGTACCTGGACACTCGATTTGAAAGACCGCCATATCCGCGTCAATGCCATCAGCCCTGGCCCGGTCCAGACACCTCTTCTGAGCGGCGTGGGACAGAATAAGCAGGAGACTGAACGGATCGTGGCGCACTTCGTGAGTGAGGTGCCTATGGGGCGCATGGGTAATCCTGATGAGATTGCCAAAGCGGTGCTGTTCCTGGCGTCAGACGACAGCAGCTTTGTCACCGGAACCGAACTGTTCGCCGATGGAGGTATGGCGCAGGTCTAATCCTGAGCGAACACCCCCTCCCTGCTGCTGGTGCAAAAGTTGCAGGGGAGTTCGGCTTGGAATACGAGAGAAAACGTTCAGCAGCATAGAACTGGAGCGATGATATATGAAAGCTGTTGTGTTTCACGGAGTGGGCGATATTCGCCTGGACGATGTTCCGAACCCGAAGCTGAAAGAGCCAACCGACGCGATTGTGCGCCTGACGGCCAGCGCCATCTGTGGCACCGATCTGCACATGATTCGCGGCACGTTGCCGGGGATGGTGCCCGGCACGATTCTGGGCCACGAAGGGGTGGGCGTGGTCGAAGAGTTTGGGCCGTCCGTGCGCAACCTGAAGCGCGGCGACCGCGTGGTCATCCCCTCGACCATTGCCTGCGGTGTCTGCGCCTATTGCCGGGTTGGGTATTACGCCCAGTGCGATAAGGCCAACCCCAACGGACCCCTGGCAGGTACGGCGTTCTTTGGCGGGCCAAAGGAAACCGGGCCGTTTGATGGCCTTCAGGCCGAATGGGCGCGCATCCCGTTTGCCAACGTCGGGCTGGTGAAGCTGCCCGACGAGGTGAAGGACGAGGATGCGATTCTCCTTTCAGACATCTTCCCCACCGGCTACTTTGGGGCCAAGCTGGCCGAAATCCAGCCAGGCAATACGGTTGCCGTGTTTGGCTGTGGGCCGGTGGGCCAGTGCGCCATTGCCAGCGCCAAACTGCTGGGCGCGGGGCGCATCCTCGCCATAGACAATAACACCTCGCGGCTGGATGCGGCGCGTCAGCAAGGGGCCGAGATCATCAACTTCGACACGGAAAATCCGGTGCAGGCCATCCGCGATCTGACCGGCGGCATCGGCGTGGACCGCGTGATTGATGCCGTTGGCGTTGATGCCAGCCGCCCGCACAGCGGCCCGGCTGCCGGGCAGATGCAGCCGCGCTTGCAGGAGTTTCAGCAGGAACTCAAGGAGATTGCGCCCGAAGTGCATCCCAGCAACGGCAACTGGAACCCTGGCGACGCGCCGCCGCTGGCGCTGGAGTGGGCTGTGCAGGGCGTTGCCAAGGCGGGCACGGTCTCGGTGATCGGCGTCTATCCGCAGACGGACCGCTTTTTCCCCATCGGCCTGGCGATGCAGCGCAACCTGACGGTGAATATGGGCAACTGCCACCACCGCAAGTATCTGCCCCGGCTGGTTGATATGGTGCGCAACGGCACGATCAAGCCGAGCCAGATTATCACCCAGCGCGAGCCGCTGAAATCCGCATTGGAAGCCTACAAAGCCTTCGATACGCATAAAGAGGGCTGGGTGAAAGTGGAGCTTCAGTCTGTCTAGCGCCTGGCTTCCGTTTCCGCTTGCTGGTTGGGCTTGCTGTTGCCAGGAGCGCCGCATCAGTCAATGGCTGATGCGGCGCTCCTGGCTTTTTGTCCTTTGGCCCTTATAAGACTAAAAATCGCTCTGTACGAAAAATACGCCTTTTGGCGAATAGTAGATGCCCTCATGGATGGGTATACTGTTCTTGCTCAAAGATGAGCAAGCGTCCAAAGTGAGGTACGAAGCGCTATGGCCGTACTTCCTGTTACCCTCCTGGCGTCTCCCCCGGCGCCGACACACGTCTAAGGATTGCAGCCTTAGACGTGTGTTTTTTTTGTGCGCGGCGCTCCCTCACTGGCGGCTGCCCACCGATCAGGGGTATAATGAGGGGAGAGGTTTCGAGACAAGCCAGGCACAGAGCGATGCTGCCTGGCTCTGGCATGCCCAATGCACAACATGAGTTATACGACAGCCAGACAAGGGAACTGTCTCGAAGAGGGGCATTGTCATTCCAATGGGCAATCAATTAGCATCGTTTTATGGGCCAAACGCGGGCTACGTGCTGGACCTCTATGAACGCTATCAGCGCGACCCGGCCTCGGTGGACGCGGAGACGCGCGCATTTTTCGAGCACTGGTCGCCCGATGGCGCTGCCGCCGCAGGCGTCGAAGCGCCCGCCGCGCCGCCAGCGCAACCGGCCTTTACCCTTGAGCATGTGATTGGCGCGACGGCGCTGGCGCATGGCATTCGGGCGCGCGGCCATCTGGGCGCGCATCTGGACCCGCTGGGGAACGCTTCGCTGGGCGACCCTGCCCTGCTGCTGGAGACGTATGGCCTGACCGAAGTCGATCTGGCAGCCCTGCCGCCGGATGTCGTGGGCGGGCATGCCGCCGAACACGCCCGCAACGCGCTGGAGGCGGTCGGCAACCTGCGCGCTATGTATTCCGGCACGATCAGCTATGAGTTCGATCAGGTGAAAAGTCCGGACGAGCGCGCCTGGCTGCGCGACGCCGTTGGGCTGGCGCTCTATCGCCAGGAGCTTGACGCCGCTACAAAGCGTGGGCTGCTGGAGCGGCTGACGCAGGTGGAAGTCTTCGAGCGCTATCTGCATCAGACGTTTCCCGGCCAGAAGCGTTTTTCCATCGAAGGCGTGGACGCGCTCATTCCTATGCTGGATGAGATCATCGGGCAGGCCGTGGAAACTGGCACGCGCGAAGTTGCGATGGGCATGGCGCATCGGGGCCGCCTGAATGTGCTGGCGCATATCCTCGAAAAGCCGTATGCCGCCATCCTTTCCGAGTTCATGCACCCCAGGCACGAGGAGCGCACCGCCGCTTCCGAACTGACCGACGACGGCTGGACCGGCGACGTGAAATATCACCTGGGGGCCGAACGCTGGCATCGCGAGAGCGCCGTCGTGGGCATCGAATTGCTGCTGGCTTCCAATCCCAGCCACCTGGAGTTCGTCAATCCAGTCGTCGAGGGCATGGCGCGCGCCGCCCAGGAGGACCGCGATCAACCCGGCTTTCCGGCGCAGCACGAGGACCGCGCGCTGCCCATCCTGATTCATGGAGATGCCGCCTTCCCCGGCGAAGGCATCGTGGCGGAAACGCTGAACCTCTGGCGGCTGCCGGGCTATTATACCGGCGGCACCATTCACATCATCACCAATAACCAGCTTGGTTTCACCACCGAAGCGGATGAGGGCCGCTCCACGCACTTTGCCAGCGATCTTGCCAAAGGCTTCGAGGTGCCCGTCATCCACGTCAACGCCGATGACCCCGAAGCCTGCCTGACGGCGGCGCGGCTGGCCTATGGCTGGCGGAGCCGCTTCCATAAAGATATTCTGGTGGAACTGGTTGGCTATCGACGCTGGGGCCACAACGAGGGCGACGAGCCAGCCTTCACGCAGCCGCGTATGTATGAGGTGATTCGCGCGCATCCCACTGTGCGCGCGCTTTACGCGCAGAAGCTGGAGCGAGAAGGCACCGTGACCGACGAGGCCGCCGAAAAGATGGTCACGACGGTGCAGGAGCGGCTGAATAAGGCCAAACGCGAGGCCGAAGACATAACTGAGTACGCGCCTGGTGTGGAGGCTGACAAAGCCAACGGGCACCACAGCGACTTCAAGCTGCTGCCTGCGGTGACGGCTGAGCAGGTGACGCAGTGGACCGAGGAACTGCTCAAACGCCCGGAAGGCTTCACGCCAAACGCCAAGCTGGAGCGGCTGCTTCAGCGCTATCGCGGCGCTGTCGGAGCGGAGGGGGGCATCGATTGGGGCCAGGCCGAGGCGCTGGCCTTCGCCTCCATTCTGGAGCAGGGCATCCCCATCCGCCTGACCGGCCAGGATAGCGAGCGCGGCACGTTCAGTCATCGCCACGCCGTCTTGCACGACGAGCAGACCGGCCAGCGCTACATTCCGCTTCAGCATCTTTCGACGGACCGCGCCGCGTTTGCCATCTATAACAGCCCGCTTTCGGAGGCGGGCGTGTTGGGCTTCGAGTATGGCTATAGCATTCACGCGCCAGGCGTGCTGGTGCTGTGGGAAGCGCAGTTTGGCGACTTTGCCAACGCCGGACAGGTTATCATCGATCAGTTCATTGCCTCGGCGCGCGCCAAATGGCGGCAAGAGCCGTCGCTGACGCTGCTGCTGCCGCACGGCTACGAAGGGCAGGGGCCGGAACATTCCAGCGCCCGGCTGGAGCGCTACCTTCAGCTTGCCGCCGAAGATAACCTGCGCGTCGCCAACTGCTCTACCTCGGCGCAGTATTTCCATCTGCTGCGGCTGCATGCCGCCTATCTGCATTATGACCCGCGCCCGCTCATCATCATGACGCCCAAGAGCCTGCTGCGCCATCCGCATTCGGCCTCGCGTCTGGAAGACTTGACCCAGGGCGAGTTTCAGCCGCTGATCGACGACGCAGAAGCCCGAAAGCATACCGACAGTGTGACGCGGGTGGTCGCTTGCACCGGCAAAATCTCGATTGATCTGCTGACCAGCCCGGAACGGGCCGAGGCGGAAGAGGTTGCCATCGTGCGGGTGGAATCGCTGTATCCCTTCCCGCAGGAGGAACTGACGCGGACGCTGGCCGGATACCCGAATGCGCGTGACCTGGTCTGGGTGCAGGAGGAGCCAGAGAATATGGGGGCCTGGACGTTTGTCGCGCCGAAGCTGCATGCCCTTGCCAATCGCGGCATCAAGGTCAGCGTCATCAGCCGCCCGGAGCGCGCCAGCCCCGCAGAAGGCAAGGTGGAACTACACCAGGCAGAACAGCAGCGCATCATCACTCAGGCGTTGAAAGCGCCGGTCAGGCAGCGGGGAGGACGCCATGCCAGTTGAAATTCGTGTTCCAGCCCTGGGGGAGTCGGTGGTTGACGCCACCGTTGCGAAGTGGCGCAAGCGCGAAGGCGAAGCCGTCACGCAGGGTGAGGTGTTGGTAGAACTGGAGACCGATAAGGTTAATCTGGAGGTGTCCGCCGAGCAAAGCGGCGTCCTCCAGAAGATTGTGAAGCAGCAGGGCGAGACCGTTGGCGTTGGCGAGGTGCTGGCGGTGATTGCTGAAGGAGCCAGCGCTGGCGCTGCGGCGCAGCCCGCGCCGTCGAAGGCCGCTGAGGCTGCTGAGGCTGCGCCGCCTGCCGCGCTGCCCGAAAATGGCCTTGATCGCATGCCATCGGAACCGGCAGCCGCCACGCCGCTGGCGCGCCGCATCGCCGCCGAGCATAACATCGATCTGGCGCAGGTCAGGCCAGAGCATGGGCGCGTGACCAAAGAAGATGTGCTGGGCTATCTGGAGCACGCGGCCAGCCCTGCCCCGCAGGCGGCTGCGGCAGCGCCAGCAGCGCCCCAGCCCACGCAGGCAAGCTCTGTGGAGCCTCCGGCCTCTCCAGGTGTGTCTTTGGGTGCTCTACATGGGCACGAGGAGCGCGTGCGTCTGTCGCGCCGCCGCCAGACGATTGCGCAGCGGTTGGTGCAGGCGCAGCACACCGCCGCCATGCTGACGACCTTCAACGAGGTCGATATGAGCGCCATTATGGAGGTGCGCAAGCGGCGCAAGGACGGCTTCAAGGAGCGCTATGGCGTTTCGCTGGGCTTTATGTCATTCTTCACCAAGGCCGTGGTGGGCGCGCTGAAAGCCTTCCCGCGCCTGAATGCGGAGATTCAGGGCGATGAGATGGTCCTCAAGTATTATTATGACATCGGCATTGCCGTTGGTGCGGAAGAGGGTCTGGTGGTGCCGGTGGTGCGCGACGCGGACCGCAAGAGCTTTGCCGAGATCGAGCGCGAGATTGCCTCGCTCGCCCAGCGCGCCCGTGAGAATGCGCTCATCCTCTCTGAGATTCAGGGCGGCACGTTCACCATCACCAACGGCGGCGTCTTTGGCTCGCTGCTGTCCACGCCGATCTTGAACGGGCCGCAGGTGGGCATCCTGGGCATGCACAAGATCGAGGAGCGGCCCATCGCCCTCAACGGGCAGGTGGTCATCCGGCCTATGATGTATCTGGCCGTTTCCTATGACCACCGCATTGTGGATGGCCGCGAGGCCGTGCAGTTCCTGGTGCGTGTCAAAGAACTGCTGGAAGACCCCGAAACGCTTTTGCTGGAGGGCTGATGACATCGGTGGAGTGAATAGTCCTCACTGCTGGCGCTTTGCCAGGAAGGTAGCATAGGCACGCCGCCAGGCGCCGAGCGCCTGGGCGTCAACGCGGCTCAGGTTCATGTCGTCGGTTTCATCGAGCACAGCCGAGATGAGCATGTTTCCCCGTTCCAGCAGCGCCAGCACCTCGGCAAGCTGCTGCTCTAGCGCTCTGGCGCGGGCCTCCCAGTCTCGGTTGAGGTCATCCGCGGCCACCTCAACCCGATCACATCCGCCAGCCACGCAGCGCCGCGCCCACTGGCCCCGATGGTTGGTGAAATAGTCCCAGGCATGCTGATGCTCACCCATCGCTTCGCTCCTTTTCCTACCACAAACCCCCTTCAGTATACATCGAGAGCGCCAGCCCCAACGACTGCCCAGAAAATCTGCAAGCGCTTGCAACCATTGGTACTATATGCAGGGCTGGGAAGTCGCTTCTGAAGATTCGGCATATGTCACATATATATGCTGAATCGCCCTTCTGGAGCGACTTCCCAGCCCTTTTGCCCCGCTTTCTCACGTCGATTTGAGCAGCCAGAGGGTTGACAAGCTCAGGAAGAACGTGTATATCTTTTTTGAGTGTTTGAAAGCGCTTGCAAAATTGAGTGGATAATTGCAGCAAGAGAATTGACTACTGCGCAAAGGAAGGGCCTGCCCCTTTGCAATTGATGTAAGCGCTTGCAGAAATACTCGCCGCGTCGCTTCGATTGACCTGATGGTCGGTCAATCCTTCTGCCAGAAAGGAGGGCTTGCCAACTCAAAGAGATCAGTCGTCAGTCACCCACAAGAGCCTATCTCATGCTTGCGCTGGCGTTTCGTCTGAAGACGCCAGTCGCCACAGTCGAAGACCAGCATGTTCCACGATGGGAGCATGCCCTCTCAAGCAAGGAGTGAGCACTCTATGAGGTCGACCAATCACTTTGTGGGACGCCTGGCAGCCGTTGTTGCGACTGCATGTACCCTCTTACTGGTGTTTTCGTCGACGGCCTCGGCGAACACCTTCGGCGACCATGACAGCCCGACCTTGCGGGAAGCCGCTGCCAGGTTGGGTCTGCATGTGGGCAGCGCGGTAAGCTATTCCGCGCTGACGAACGACGCGCAATACGCGCACATCCTCGGCCAGCAGTTTTCCGCCATTACCCCCGAAAATGAGATGAAGTGGGCTTCTGTCGAGGCGCAGCAGGGCGTCTACGACTTTACCCAGGCCGATGCCGAGGTGCAGTTTGCGCGGGAGCACCACCAGCTTGTTCGCGGCCATAATCTGGTCTGGCACAGCCAGTTGCCGGACTGGCTGACCAGCGGCACCTTCACCAATGCCCAGCTTGCGGACATCCTCAAGCAGCACATCTTCACCGAAGCCGGGCATTTCCGTGGCGACATCTGGCAGTGGGATGTCGTCAACGAGCCGTTCAATGATGATGGCACTTTGCGGAATACGATGTGGCTGAACGCGCTCGGCCCAAACTACATTGCTGATGCTCTGCGCTGGACACACGAAGCCGACCCGCATGCCAAGCTGTTCTTGAACGATTACAACATTGAAGGCATCGGGGCTAAGAGCGACGCGATGTACGCGCTGGTCAAGAGCCTGATTGCCCAGCATGTGCCCATTGACGGCGTTGGCTTCGAGACGCACCTCGACCTTCAGTTCAGCCTGCCGCCGCAGATTCAAGAAAACTTCGAGCGTTTCGCAGCGCTGGGGCTGGATGTGGATATTACCGAGATGGACGTGCGCATGTTTGTGCCTGCCACGCCAGACCAACTGGCGGCCCAGGCCAGCGTCTACGCTCAGTTGATGCAGGACTGCCTTGCCGTGCGGCGCTGCGTTGACTTCACCGTCTGGGAATTTACCGATAAATATTCCTGGGTGCCGGGGTTCTTCACGGGCGAGGGCGCAGCCGATATCTATGACGAGAACTTTAACCCCAAGCCTGCCTATGACGCGCTGCTCAAGACGCTTGAGCAACACCACAGGCGTTGGTAGCTTTGCCGTCTGGATGAGGCAAGTCGCGGCAGAGTAAGCCAGGGGATATCAGGTCAGGTGATCGGTGATGTGGCGCTGCGCCACATCACCGATTCCAGCCATAGGCATCTATCGTCGTTAAAAGCGCTTGTAAGGAGTACCCATCCTATGAGGTGGACCAGTTACCTGAAACTCCTGGTGGTCATTGTCGTGGCTGTCTTTCCCATCTTGCTGGTGACATCATCCATCGCATTGATCAACACCTCTCCGACTTCCAGCGCCTCGACCTTGCGCGAGCTAGCCGCCAGGCTGGGCATTCATATAGGCAGCGCGGTGAGCTATTCCGCGCTGACGAGCGACGCGCAGTACGCGCACATCCTCGGCCAGCAGTTTTCCGCCATCACGCCCGAAAATGAGATGAAATGGGTTTCCGTGGAGGCACAGCAAGGCGTCTATGACTTTGCCCAGGCCGATGCCGAGGTGCAATTTGCGCAGCACCAGCATCAGTTGGTGCGCGGCCATAATCTGGTCTGGTTTGAGCAATTGCCAACCTGGCTGACCGGAGGAACTTTTACCAAGGCCCAGCTTGCCGCCATCCTCCAGCAGCATATTGCGACGGAGGTTGGGCATTTTCGCGGCGACATCTGGCAGTGGGATGTGGTCAACGAGCCATTCAACGATGACGGCACTTTGCGGAATACGCTCTGGCTGAACGCGCTCGGCTCTGACTACATTGCCGACGCCCTGCGCTGGGCGCACCAGGCCGACCCGAACGCGAAATTATTCTTGAACGATTACAACATTGAAGGCATTGGGGCAAAAAGCGACGCGATGTACGCGCTGGTCAAGGGTCTGCTGGCCCAGCATGTGCCGATTGATGGCGTGGGCTTCGAGACGCACCTCGACCTTCAGTTCGGCTTGCCGCCGATGATCAAGGAGAATCTCCAACGGTTCGCGGCGCTGGGGCTGGATGTGGATATTACCGAAATGGATGTGCGCATGTCGCTGCCCGCCACGTCAGACGACTTGACGGCCCAGGCAAACGTGTATGCTCAGTTGATGCAGGACTGCATTGCCGTGCCGCGATGCGTCGATTTCACGGTCTGGGAATATACCGATGCCTATTCCTGGGTGCCAAATGCCTTCGCTGGTGAGGGCGCAGCCGACATTTACGATAATAATCTGGCTCCCAAGCCTGCCTATGACGCGCTCATCCAGGCGCTCCAGGAGCCGGTTGCCCCGCAGGTTCACGGTCACTGATCGGGCAAAACCAATCAGCTTTCTGTCATTTGCTTGTGAAGCTATAGCGCAGGAAAAGATGCTCTCCCGCCTGCTTGAGCGCGAGCAACTGGCCCCAGGGTGCATCTTCTGGCAAGAAGGCATGGTGATCGATGAGCGAGGGGCGCGGGTGGTCGGCGTCGCGCCCGGCAAGCTGCGGCGCGAGCGTCAGGAAGAGTTCATGGACGCAGCGCGCCTTCAAGAAACTGGTGAGGATGCCAGGGCCACCTTCGTTGAGGACGACGCGTAGCCCGAACTCATCGCCCAGCAGGCGCAGCATGGCCTCTGGCGCGAGGCGTGGCCCAGCGCCCAGGCTGCGAATGTGTGTGACGGCCTGGGCGTTTGGGTCGGCGCGCAGCAGTTCTGCCCCGGCGTCGGTGGTGATGATGAGCGTCTCCACACCAGGCGTGTGGAAATTGGCTTCGGCCAGGTTGACACGCCCGCTGGCGCTGACGACCACGGTCAGCGGCTCGGGGCGCGCTTTGCCCAGGCGCTGGCGCAGTTCAGCGTAGAGGTCGTGCGCCTCTGGATAGACAAAGCCGGGCGTGCGCACGTGGCCGACATCTTCGTTCATGGAGCCAGCGCCGCACAATACCGCGTCGGCGTGGGCGCGCAGCAGGCCCATGATGAAGTGATCGGCCTGATTGAAGCCGCCGATTTCGCCGCCGCCCGAACGCCCCGGCAGCGCGTAGGAGACAACGCCATCGAGCGTGCTGACGAAATTGACGAGCACCAGAGGCCGGTCCTCGCGCGTCTCCAGCGTCAGCCCTCCGTCATAGAGCGCGGCGAGTTCAGCGGGGAAGGACGCTGTGGACTGCGGCGCGCTCTCAAAAAGCGTGCGAATAGTATCCATCTGGTGTGGGTTTGACTCCTTACTTTCTACGTGATATATTGCCCGTCCTGTGCAATTCGCTTGCTATCTGGCCCTGCTCATCGAAAGGACGGACACGAGTGCCCTATCCGCAAGCCTTCCTCGACATCCAGCTTACCTTTGCGCGCAAGATGGCGCAGCTTTCCAGCCAGCCCTATCATGAAGCGATCTTGCGCCAGACCGCTTTGTATCGCATCCTGGGTTTAGATTGGAGCCTCGACCCGCAGAATCCTGTCTGGCAGCAGTTTATCGCAGCCATCGAGGGAGAGCCTGACGACGCGCCTGTTGTCTACCGCTTCTATAGCGAGCGCGCCGCCCAGGGCTTGATTCCTGAGCACGATACCGAGCGCCCGCATTGGGGCTGCTTTTCCTATGAGCTTCTGGACAACCCGAAGGCTGTTCGGATGCACTTTTCCAACTGGGATGCCTCCGGCTTTGGCCCGCTGAGCCACCAGCGCCAGCCAGCGCGCCTGGGCGAGTTACGCGAGATGTTCCAGCACATTCGCCAGGAGCATCCCGACGCGGAGCACGTCAAAGGGGGCACCTGGCTGTATAATCGGAAAGAATATTGCCGCCTCTTCCCGCCGGAGTATGGCGCGTCGGCCCAGGTGGACCATCCGCACCTGCTTGCGCGCGGGCTGTGGGGGCAGTTTCTGCGCCACGGCAACCGTCTGAACGAAGAGACCACGGCGCGCTTTCTGCGCAACGTGGAGAGCTTGCAAGATGCTGCCGCCTATGCAGGCTGCTTCCCCTATCAAAATCTGGTGACGGACGCGCCGATCAGGCTATTCTACGCTTTCTACGGTCTGGATGCTTAAATTGCGACCTGCCAGCGTTTGGATAGGGTGCCTGCTGGTCAGCCTTCCTGGTTTGGCTGGCCTGCCTTGATCACTTCGATCACGGTTTTAAGCACGTCATAGAGCGAATCTTCGTGTTCCATAGCCTCGTTATATTGCCACCAATCTTGCCGTAGTTGCTCAAGTGCTGGAAGCAGATGCGGGTCGGCAAGCTCCTCGGCTGCCTCCAGTTCCAGCGTGCGAAAGTAGTCGCTTTCAGTGGTGTCATCCCAAAAAATGTCAGATCGCAACAGAGGAATCAGTATCTCCACCGCGCGTTCATCGTACCGCTTCGCCAATCCCAAAATCGCTTCGGCTCGAATGTCAACGTCTTCATCAGTGGTGCGGGCCAACAGGGCGGCGCGGATGTCTGGTGTGTCTGTCTTGATTTGCGCGCCCAGGCTAAAGGCTGCCCAATCGCGCACAAGGCTTTCCGGGTCGTCAGAAAGTTCAATCAAGGTGGCGATTGCCAGGTCATCTTCATAGGCCATGATGCCATGCACTACCCCCTCGCGCACCCGGAAATCGGGATGATTTTTGAGGCGTGCCAGCGGTCTGATGGCGCGCGGGTCGTGGCGATGCCCCAGCGCTACCGCAATGGAGTGCAGCGCTTGCGGGTCTTGCTCGCCCTCCAGCATGTCCAGCAGCGTGGCGACTGCCTCTTCCTGAAAGAGCTTTTCCCGCTCGCTGATGCCCAACTGGCCGAGGATGTCTGCGCCCACGCGGCGCGCGTGCGAATCCGCAGACGCGCAAAGCTGGCGCGCGGCCTCGAGCGTGTCGGGGCTGGCGCGCAGATACAGGACTGCGATAGCATCCCAAGCGCGGTCCTCATCCTCTTCGGTCAGCGCAACGTGCAGCAGTTCCTCATTTGTGCGCGTGTCGTCCTTAGCGCTCACATTGTTAGTCCCGCTTGGGGCCAGCCTCGCCGAACATGCGCCGCGAAATGACCAGCCGCTGTACCTGCGCCGTGCCCTCGAAGATGTCGAAGACTTTGGCGTCGCGGAACCATTTTTCCACCAACTGCTTGCACTCGCTGTCTTCCGCAGGCCCCATGATGCGCGCCGCCGCGCTCGTCACCTGCATCACCAGTTGCCCGGCGTAGGCTTTCGCCATTGAGGCTTCCTTGGAGTTGGGCAGGTTCTGGTCGGCCATCCAGGCAGCGCGCCAGCAGAGCAGCCGCGCGGCGTCGATGCGAGCGCCCAGGTCTTCCAATTCCTCGACGACGGCATCTTTGCGGCTGAATGGGTAGCCCTGCGGCAGTTCGTTGCAGACCCAGGCGCTGGCAACTTCGTGTGCGGCGCGGGCGATGCCCACGGCCAGCGCGCCGACCATCGGGCGCGTCGCATCGAGCGTGCCCATGGCAGCTTTGAAGCCTGCCATCGATTCAAACGCGCGCCCCGCCAGCAGGTGATCGCCAGGGATGCGGCAGTCGGTGAAGAACAACTGCGCCGTCTGCGAGGCGCGCAGGCCCATCTTCTTTTCGATGCGCCCGACGGTGAAGCCCGGTGTGCCCCTGGGCACGACGAAGGGGCGGATGCCCGCGCGGCCAAACTCGGGGTTGATGGTGGCGAAGACGACCACCAGATCGGCACGCGCGCCGTTGGTGATGAAGTGCTTGGTGCCGTTGAGCACCCAGTCGTCGCCATCCATCTTTGCCAGCGTGGCAATCGACGAAACATCCGAGCCAACGCCTGGTTCGCTGAGCGCCAGCGCGCCCCAGCGCGGCTGGTCGTCGTCGTAGATGCTCAGAAAGCGCTTGCGCTGCTCGTCGGAGCCGAAGGCCAGAATCGGCGGCGCGGCCAGCCCCGGCCCAGGAATGCCAGTTGCCAGCCCGGCATCGCCCCAGGCCGTTTCTTCGCTGTTGAGCACGCCTAGCACGGCCCAGCGGCGATTCTGCTCGGCTTCGCCTTCGGGCCGGGGCGTGCGCGTGGCGGCGCGCCGCTTCATGCGCAGGAAGAACTCTTCGGGGATGGATTCGGAGCGGTCGCATTCCAGCGAGAACGGGCGCAGTTCCTCTTCGGCCAGCGCGTGGGCCTCTTCGCGTGCGGCCTGCTCGGCTTTACTCAGTTGAAAATCGATCATGGTATGTTCCTCTGGCGGGTAGTAGCTCTGACGACAAAATACACGAGGACGGCTATTCCGATGGCAAGCAGCAGCACAATGCCGCAGATAAAAGCCAGCGCGAAGGGATGGATAGCAACGACTCTCATACCATTACCTCCTTGCTGTATAAGGCTGGCTAGCCCAGCGCGGCCAGCGCTTCAGCGTTGCGCATCCATAGTTCCACGGGATGATCTTGCAAAAAGCCCGCGCCGCCAAGAATCTGTACCGCGTCGGTGGTGACGCGCTGCGCGACTTTCACGGCCTGCGTGCGGGCGCGCTCGCAACGGCGCAGCGCGTCCTCGCCAGCGTCCCAGGCCGAGGCAGCACGCCAGAGCAGCAGCCGCGCGGCGTCCGATTCCATTGCCATTTCCGCTGCCATGAAGGCAATCGCCTGGAACGAAGAGATGGGCTTGCCGAACTGTACGCGCCCCTTGGCATAATCAGCGGCGTAGTCCAGCGCCGCGCTGGCTGTGCCAACTGCTAGCGCACCCAGCAGCACGTTTGCCAGGCCGATGAAGCGCTGCGCGCCTGCGGAGCCTGTTTCTATCCCACCGAGTACATCACCAGCACTGACAGCAACATCCTCCAGATGGAGCCGGGAGCGTGGCGCGGCGCGCAGACCCAGCGGCTCGGCCTCTGGCGTGGCGGATATGCCCGCCGCGTGATCAGGCAGGGCAACCAGCCGCAGCCCGGCCAACCCTTGTACCGCTGCCTCGCGTGCAGTGACGATGCGCAGCCCATCAACAGCGCCGTGAACCACGCTGCGCTTGACGCCTTGCACATCGAGTGCATCGGCTGAGGCGCGCAGCGTGGTTTGTGTCTCGCGCGCATCCAGGCCGCTGGCTGGCTCGCTCCAGCCCAGCGCGCCTGTGCTGCCCGGGTCGCAGCAGCGCGGCAGCAGCAAGCGCTGCTGTTCATCGGTTCCGGCAATCGTCACGGCCAGCCCCGGCAAGATAGCGCCAAGGTAGCTGAGAGTATAGCCGCCATCGCCATAGGCCAGTTCCTCAGCGATCAGCGCGTGTGTGACAGCGCTCTGCACGCCAGCGCCGCCAAATTCTTCGGGAAAGGGGCTGAGGAATCCAGTCTGGCCCAGCAACTCGAACATATAATCTGACGTGGCGCAGTCCTCGTCGCCCTGTCGGGCAAGCTTGCGGAATTGCTCCAGCGCGATCTGACGCGCCAGATCACGAATGGCCGTTTGTTCTTCGGTGGGCGCAAAATCGATCATGCCTGCTCCTTGTCTAGCTTGAACACGCGGCGAGCGTTCTCGTGGAAAAACTTGGCCTGAATGGCTTCGGGCAAATCCAATTCGCGCGCCTGCGCGGCGCAGCGTTCAAAGGACAGATGCGGGAAGTTCGTGCCAAAGAGCACCTTGTCCTTGCCGTAGGTCTTCAGATAATGCAGCAGTTGTGGCGGATAGTAGCGCGGCAGATAGGCCGAGGTGTCGATATAGACGTTTTCGTGCTTCCAGGCGAGGCCAATCATTTCATCGGTCCAGGGGAAGCCGATGTGCCCGGCGACAATCTTGAGTTCGGGGAAGGTCAGCGCTACCTCATCGAGATACGGAACGGGTCGGCCTGGCTCCGAAGGCATCAGCGGGCCGGTGTGCCCGGCCTGTGTGCAGAAGGGGATGTCTAGCTCGATACATTTGACGTAAAGCGGATAGTACAGGCGGTCATTGGGCGGCAGCTTCCAGAGCCAGGGGATGACACGCAGCGCCTTGAAGCCGAGTTCTCTGACGGCGCGGTCCAGTTCGCGCACGGCCTCCACCGGCTTTTCCAGGTTGACGGCGGCCACGCCATAGAAGCGGCCCGGAAACTGCCGGATGATTTCGGCTACTTCGTCGTTGGTGGTGATCCACGCGCCGGGCCGATGCCAGGCGGAAAGCATCGCCGTTTTGACGCCTGCCGCGTCCATCATGGCAACCATTTGCTCTGGCGTGACGCCCGTTTCCAGCAGATGCGCGGAGCCAGACTGCCTGAACAGCCGCTCGACTTCTGGCAGCAGTTCAAAGCTGCGCCTGGTGCCAGGCTGCGCCCAGGCGTCGATGATCTGGTCGGTGGGGTTCAGCGTCATCGTTGGCTCCTTTGCCAGTGGACGATTGCCGAAGCGTTCCAGTCTTGTGTTGATTATACCAGCCCGCGCCTGCGTTTGGTAGGCATCCAGCTAACGAGGTTTATAACCCACGTGCCCCACTGCTCAGAAGAAATCGGTCAGCGCGTTTGTGCAGGCGCAGGCTGCATCGCCCAGCCGTGGCAGACCCCAAGCTTTCTCAATCGTCAGCAGCACTGAGGCGTGGTCGTAGTTGACGGTGGAGACATAGCCGGGCTTGCCCAGCGACGAAATCACCAGCATGGGGATATGCCCGCCCTGCGCGATCTGGCAGCAGCCCGCGTTGCTGACACCTTCGTCCCACAGCAGGAAGAGCGCGCTCGATTTCCAGGCGGGCGAATCAAGAATCTGGGGCAGAAAGCCCTTGAGCCAGTTATCGCCGGTGCTCACATCGCAGTCGTGCATATCGTGGCAGAGGTTCGGCGTAATCCAGACCAGGTTTGGCAGGGCGTTGGCGGCCAGATCACTGCCGAAGCGCGTCAGCGGCACGATGTTGGCGCAGCGCGCCGGGTTATTGCGAATATCGTCGAAATAAATGAACGGGTTGTGTTTCTGGGCATAGTCGCCCGCGTCGCCCACGAAGCAGGGCGAAGGCATATCCTCCATGTAGGCTTTCCAGCTTTTATGGGCGGCGTCAAGCTGGTCGGTCAGGTTAGGGGAGTTCACAAAGCAATCGGTGCAATCGCTGGTAATGCCAAAGGTGCTGCCGCCCACCAGTTCCAGATAGTTGGGCAGGCTGGGATGGCTGACGCCGTAGTAATTGGCAGCCGTGGCATACTGCCGCGCCAGGCTGTTGATGTAGGGGGCATCGCTGCTGCCCATCACGTCGCCCGATTCTTTGTTTTCCATCAGAATAATGAAGATATGCGCGAAATTGGGCAGCCCGGCGGCTGGCGAGGGTGGGGCCGTTGCTACCGGCGTTTTAGCTGCTGGTGGTGTTTGTGGCGTTTGTGCCGAGGCGCAGCCTGTCAGCAGCGTCAGCAACGCGACGGCGGCAAGCAAACTCATCTTTCTGCTCATGCCCGCAGTATACTCCACAGGACGAGGCTCATCCACTGGTCTGACAACTGATTCGTCATGGGCCAGGGGATAAAAGGGCTACGCTCCCGTGTCGTTCAGGCCGAGCGCCAGACGAAAGCCGTAGTTGCCGTCTCCGTCATCCGGGCTGGCGGAAAAGCGATAGGCGGCATGGACATAACCACTGTAGCCGCCGTAATGGCCGCCGCGCAGCACGCACCCTTCTTTGGTATTGCGCAGGTCTTCGCGCCCATCGCGTGGATCGTAGGGATAGGGTCTGGAAAGGCTGCTGGTCCACTCGAAGACATTGCCCACCAGGTCGAACGGGCCATAAGGGCTAGCGCTGGCTTCGGGGAACTGTCCCACGGGCGGGGTGCTGTCTCTGATGCCATTGCCCTCTGTTTTTCTACAAGCCGCTGCGCCCGATGAGGATGCCGATATAACCGCCGATCATCCCAAGATAGCCCCACTGCGGGCGCATGACGGCGAACACCGTGCAGAAGGAGAGGCCAAGCAGACACAGCCCGATCAACGTGGCAAGCAGAAACACATGCGCCCAGCGTCGCCGCAGAGGCCGAAAGAGCGCCGCCCCGCCGATCAGCAACGTGATGAGGGCGCAGCCTGGAAGCAGGCCCAGGAGGATGAGCGCCACGACTGAACCGTGTGGCGGCGGCGCGGCAGAGTCTTGCCAGAGGTTCCACGCGCTCGTTGCTGGATGCGGGCCGCCGAGGTCCATCGTGCCGAGCGGCAGGAAAAAGAACGAAGCGATGGCGAGGCAGGAACCGATGATGCCGACGATGAGCAGTGGGCGTTCGCCTGTGGGTCGTTTTGCAACAGGTGTCTCCATACCAGCCTCCAGAGGCATCGGGGCAGCCAACAACGTACCTGTTATACTCGACGAATAGTTGAGCGCTGATGTTACGCCAGTTGAAGCGCTCAGAGACCAATTGACCGACGTGTCCACAGCCGCGCCAGCAAGACGAGCGACCAGAGGGTATCGGCGTTGGTTGCCAGCCGCTCGAAAAGGCCAGCGTATCCGGCCAGCGCGCTGTGCGGGTTCAGGGCCATCCCAAAGAATGGCATGAGCGCCATCGGCAGCAGGCCGCAGGCCACCGAGAAAGCTACCCAGCCGCGCCAGCCGGGCTGTTTCCAAAAGCGCCGGGCAATGACAAAGAGGCCAATGGTCATGGCGTTCACAATCACGATCAGGCAGGCTGTATGCAGCGGGTCTAGCCTGAAGAAGCCAATGGCAACCAGCCCCAAGCCTTCGATGCTGCGAATGATGGGGTACGAGGTTGCGCATGCGCCGCCCGTGAGCAGCTTGCGAAAGACAAACGCCGTCCAGAGGACACTCACCCCACAGAGGATAAAGTTGCCTTGCTGCACCCATCCCCACGGCCCGAAACTGAGCGAACTGATGGTTTGCCGCCAGGCATCATAGCCGGGACGAGTCGCACCCTCGATCAGATAGATGATTGGAAACAACGCTATGCCTGCAACTCCATAGGAGAGCCACAGCAGCAACTTCCGAGAGATCGAGGGCCGGGTCGTGCGTTCTGCCTGGGCTGGGACGGTTGAGGCCGGATGATAGGGGGGCGTAACGTAATGGAAGAACGGTACCATGGGTTGCCTCCTCTTGCGCCTGATTGCCAGGCGCTCACGAGTCTGAACGGCATTAACGTGTTCACATCAAGTAGCTTGATTCAACTATAATGGGCAGATGACACAGAAGTATGGCGAAACGGTGACAATTGCGCGGCAAAGTGATGCCGTTCTCGTTTCTGCTCAGGAGGGTGACCATGACGTATCATCGGCTGGACCTCGATGGAGCCAGCATTGCTTATCAAGCCTATGGGGACCAGGACCGCCCCGCGCTCGTCTTGCTGCATGGCTATCCCACCAGCAGCCGCCTCTGGGAACATGTCATTCCGCAGGCACTTGCCGCCGGGGTGCGCGTCGTCGCGCCCGATTTGCCCGGCTTCGGCCAGAGCGATCTGTGGCGTCGGCCTGCCGACTGGCTTAGCTACGTGGCTTTCCTGAACCGCTTCCTGGCTGAGTTGCAGTTGACGTGCTTTCATCTGGGCGTGCATGATTGGGGCGGCCCCATCGGCCTGCTGTGGGCCAGGCAGCACCCCAACGCGATTGCCAGCCTCTTCATCACCGACACGGCCTTCTTCCCCGATTTCACCTGGGAGTTTGGCGACGCTCTGCGCGAGCCGGGCCGGGGCGAACATCTGGTGGAGCGCCTGCAAGACTGGGAGACGTTTGCCAAAGGCCAGCGGCGCATCTGCCCCAACGCCAGCGAGGAAACGCTGCGCGACTGGCACCGCGCCTTTAGCTCGCTGGAGCGCTGCCACGCGCACCTGGAACTCTACCGCTCGCCGAACCTTTTTGCGGGCACAGAGGGTAAGCTGGCAGAGATGGGCGTGCCTACGACCGTGGTCTGGGGCGGCGCTGATCCGTTTGTGCCGCCGAAATGGGCGCAGCGCTTCCAGCAAGATATTCCACACGCACAGGTGCATATTGTGGAGGGCGCAGGCCACTTCCTGCAACAAGATGCCCCGCAGCAGGTCGGCGGTTTGCTTGCGGAGCATCTGGCGCGGAGTGGGGTGCCTGCCTGACCAGCCAGACACAGGTTTGGCAGGATGGCTTTCTCTTGGCACACATGCTGCGTCCCTCTTTCAGGAGGGGCAGCGCTCCTGTCGTTCAGCAGCCCCGCGAGGAACGGAGAATGCAGCATTGTACGGCAGGAGCCTTTCCTTCGTGGAAAAAGTTCTGGCATATTGCGTTTTCATAGGCGTGATGCAGCGGGGGTGAAGCGGCGCTTCGGCGCTGTTCGCTCTGCTCGCAAGCAAGATGCTAGAAAGGTTTCTGACGATGGCATCTACGATGAATCCTCCTTTGAGGGAAACCAATCTTGCGGCGCAAACCGAAGTGCCACAACAAGCGCCAGCCTGCCCAATCTGCCAGCAAACCGACAAGGTGCGGACCATCCAGGCGGCCTTTGATCTAGGCGTGGAGCCTCTCGCGCCGCCAGCTATGCCTTCCAGCACCGCCAGCATGATGCCCTGGATTGTCACCGGCTTCTTCATCTATCTGGCCGGGAATATTTACCTGTTTGTGGAATTGGCGGCCAATTCTCTGAGCAGTTGGCCGTTTGCCATCCAGGTTGGCTCACTCATCTTGAGTTTGCTTGGACTGCTCGTTGGATTGGTGCTCTCTTACCTGGCGGTCCTGCGTGTCGGGCGCGCTGACAACGAGTTGATGGAGCATTACGCTGCCTGGGATCGCGCGATAGAGACCTGGGGCCATTTGTATTACTGCTTGCGGGATGATGTGGTGATCGATCTCCAGGAGCATCGCATGCTTTCGGCAGCAGAATTTCGCTCACTGCTGGGCACGGAGCACCAAGCGCCGCGCGAGCAGCGTAACGTCTTCCTGCATGGGGATATCCACCCGCCCGTTGAGGAGCGCGCGCCTGAGTGGCAGGAAACGCACTCTTAGCAGATCGAGTGTGGTCAATTGGATGAGGTTTTCCCTTTGCGGTTCTGCCTGAAGGCATCCAGGGTCGCCAGAAGGACCTGCCCGGCGACCTCTTTAATCATGTCTTTGAGCGCCAGGGCTGGCCCATTGACACGTATCACCTTGACCGACCCGAAGAGGGTATTCAGGCGGATTTCCAGATGAGGCGCTGACACAGCAGGGGTGGCCTCTGGCGGAAAATCCTCTTCAGCCAGCCGCGCAAACACGCCGTTGCGCTCCTCGCCCAGCGCCTTGACTTCGCCGACCAGCGCAAACGCGCGCAAGGTGACATGCGCCTCGCGGGGGACATAGATGACGATCTCGCCCACAGGCACGAACACCTCTAACACGCCGTGCGGTGGCAGGGTCGCCAGGCTCAGGTCCAGCTTGACCTGCCCAAGCCACAGCCTGACGCTGGTACGCGGCTCCAGTCGCCAGGGGTGCTGTAATCGTTTCAATTCCCCGACCGTGCCCACCATATGATACGTGGGTGACGTTGCCGTATGATACGTGGCTGACGTTGCCGTCTCTGGCGTCGGAGTCGGCGTCGGCGCGTGCAGCGCGTGGGTGACCGTGGTGGAAGGCAGCCCATCAATCACGCGCTGGCACTCTTCCGGTGTTTGGGCCAGAAGGAGGCTATTGATGGCCGCTTCAAATTGCTCGAACGTGAGGATGCCCTGCTCGTAGCGGGTGCGTACCACTTGAATGGCCTCTTGCTGAGGGGTAAGTGCTGGTTGCTGGCCCATCGTTCCTGCCTCTGGAGAGGACTGTCTCCTGCTCACAGTGTACCATATCGCGCTTGTGTCGGTTGTTCTTCCTGGGCGCGGCTTCCTGCTGCCTGCTGGGGCACACCCTGTGCCCGCGGCTTGAACTCCATGGTTCCATCGTTCACGCCGTTGAACCGGAAACTGACCAGATCGCGCATGTAATTTTGATACATCTTCCAGGGCTTTTGGGAACCCTGGCGAGGCAGCGATTGAACCGCGCGCTGCACATAGCCTGAGGTGAGCGTCATCACCGGCTCTGCCGCAGCCACGCTATCCTGCCGCCGGGGTGTGCACTGGGCATAGCTATGGTGATCCATATAGTTCAGCAATCGGCAAATGTACTGCCCAATCAGTTCGCTCTTCAGCGTCCAGGAGGCGTTGACGTAGCCGAACGTGGACGCGAGGTTGGGGATGTCGCTGTACATCATGCCTTTATAGCTAACCGTTTTCGCCAGGTCCACCGGGACGCCATCAACGGCAAGCTGCACCCCACTCATCAGTTTCATGGTAAGACCGGTGGCCGTCACGATGATATCTGCCGTCAGTTCATCGCCCGAGCGCAACCTGATGCCTTGCTCGGTAAAGGTCTCGATCTGGTCCGTCACCATCGACACCTTGCCAGCCGTGATCGCTGTGAAGAGGTCCCCATCCGGCGCTAAACACAGCCGCTGATCCCACGGATTGTACCGTGGGGTAAAATGGGTGCCAACGTCGTAGTCAGGGCCAAGGTGCTGCTGCGCCATGCGAATGATCGCCTGTTTTGCCGCTTCAGGGCGGCGGCGCATGAGCCTGTAAAAGTACATGCCCAACAGAATCGACTTCCAGCGCGCGAGGCGATGGGCGACCTTGCCGGGCAGCACCTTATGCAGTCGCTCTGCTATGGCATCCTGAGAGGGGCGCGCCACAATATAGGTTGGGGAACGCTGAAGCAGCGTGATGCGCGCCGCCTGCTCTGCCATGGCCGGAACCAATGTTACCGCCGTCGCGCCGCTGCCGATCACCACTACCTGCTTCCCCGCGTAGTCAAGATCATCCGGCCAGTGCTGGGGATGCACGATGCGCCCGGTGAATCGTTGAACGCCCGGCCATTCAGGCGTATACCCGTCTGCGTAGTCGTAATAGCCGGTACACATGCAAAGGAAATTGCAGGTAAACTGCACTATCTCCTGGTCCGGCCCATGCGTTGCCTCCACGGTCCACAGGGCATCAGTGGAGGACCAGGAGACGCGCTTTACCTGGTGGTCGAAGCGAATCTGCTGATCGATGCCGAACGCTGTTGCCGTCTCGCGAATGTACTGTAAGATCGTCCAGCCGTCGGCGATGGCTTTCTTATCGGTCCACGGGCGAAAGCTGTACCCAAGCGTGTACATATCGGAGTCGGATCGGACGCCCGGATACCGGAACAAATCCCACGTTCCGCCGATGGCGCTGCGCCCTTCGAGGATGGCGTATCGCTTCTGCGGGCAGCGTGTCTGGAGATAGTACGCTGTACCTATGCCGGAGAGTCCTGCTCCGACGATCAACACATCCACATGCTCGCTGGGCATCATGTCCCTCCGTTCGCTATCCAAAAATTCACTTGTCTTTCACACTCGCGCTGAACGCCGCAGATGCCAGGCCGCACGCACATTCATTGGGCAAAAGAAGAGAGCGCGCCCAATCTGGAACACGCCCTCAAGCCACATCATACAGCGAGCAAGTTGGTAGAAGTCTGTCCCCGCCAAGGTCGTCTTCTCCGATTTGTTGCCATGGAAGCTCTATGTTATGGAGAGTATAACACATGCTCCCGGTTGCAATGCAAGCCTCGAGAAATCAAGGAAATTTCTAACCTTCCACCGAGGAATCAACAGCCCACATCGAAAGTAATAGATGCCCTAAATCTGGTGTAAAGAAGCGGGCTCTCTGGTAAGATAGCATCCAGGTGGCACGTGTGCAGCCGTTATCGCTTGCCAAATGGATTGCAAGTACCATAGCTATGAGCGGGCGACCGTAAATAGAAGATTTTCTGAGAAAAGAGGATTGGAATGCCAACAGATAATCCCTCAGAGCAGCGTGTTCCTGATGACGTGTTAGAAATGTCCGTTGCAGCCTTGGGCCGCGCCTTGCGCGACGGTTCGCTTTCACCTGTGGACCTGGCCGAAGCGGCCTTGCGGCGCATCGATGCGCTGGATGAGCAGGTGCGCGCCTTTGTTACTGTCACCCGCGAGCGCGCTTTAGACGACGCCCGCCAGGCCGAGCGTGAACTGCGGGCCGGACATGATCGTGGGCCGCTGCATGGCATCCCTCTGGCGCTCAAAGACTTGGTGGCAACGCGGGGCATCCGTACCACCGCTGGCTCGCAGGTGCTGGCCGATTACATCCCTGACGAAGACGCCGCTGTTGCCGAGCGCATGGCCGCAGCGGGCACGGTGCTGCTGGGAAAAAGCCGCACACATGAATTCGCATACGGAACATTCACGCGGCCCACCGCCAACCCCTGGGACCTGGAGCGCATCCCTGGCGGCAGCAGCGGTGGTTCTGCCGCGGCGCTGGCTTCGCGGATGTGCTCGCTCGCCATCGGCACCGATACCGGCGGCTCCATCCGCATTCCAGCCGCCTGCTGCGGCGTTACTGGCCTCAAGCCAACTTATGGGCTGGTCAGCGCCTCTGGCATTATCCCGTTAAGCTGGTCGCTCGATCATCCTGGCCCCCTGGCGCGCTCGGTGGGAGACTGCGCCGTCATGCTCGATGTGCTGGCTGGCTATGACTCACGCGACCCTGCCAGCTTGCCTGATTCATCTGCTACCCCTGCCTATGCCGCTGCCCTCAAGCAAAGCGCTGCTGAAAGCGCTCCACTGGCGGGCCTGCGCATTGGCGCGCCCGAAGATGACTATTTCACCGTCGCTGAGCCGGAGATCGGCGCGGCGGTGCGGGCAGCGCTCCTGACACTGGAGGGATTGGGCGCGCAGATCGAACCAGTGCGCCTGCCCGGCGAACTGGCCGGACTCTTCCGCGCCTATCGCGGTGTGCAGATGCCCGAAGCCACTGCTGCCCATATCGAGGCGGGCTGGTGGCCCGCTCGTGCCGAGGCGTATAGCCCCACAGTGCGCAGCCGCCTGGAGATGGGCGGTCAACTGCCTGCCACCGACTATATCCAGGCGCAGCGTTTGCGCCGCGCCTGGAGCCAGGGCATGCGCGTGCTGATGCAGCGCGTGGATGCCCTGGCGCTGCCCACGCTGCCCATCCTGCCGCCGCGCATCGACCAGCTTGACCAGCCTGTCAGGATAGGGAACAGCGATTTCGACGCCAGCAGCGCCCTGCTGCGCTTCACGTTCCCATTCAACATGAGCGGCCAACCGGCGCTCTCGCTGCCCTGTGGCTTTGCAACGGCGGGCGTGCCCATCGGCCTGCAAGTGGTGGGCCGTCATCTGGACGAGGCAACCGTTCTGCGCATCGGCCACGCCTACCAGCAAATGACTGATTGGCACCTGCGCCGTCCGACAAGCGCTTGACGAGATGCCCTGTTGAAAAGCTAAGAATCCACCCTGAGGACAGGTGGATATCCACCCACGGGTCGATCCCCTTTCACGCCGTCCAGGGCATACTTGCTCGTGAGGGCAAACGAAAAACAACACGTGCCCTCGTGAGCGACAGCCGGAGACGCGGACGTACAGCGTGCCCGATTCCTGCTGCTTGGCGCTGCTGGTGAAAGGAGATTTTGTATGCAACCTCTCTTGCAGCCTCTCCCCGCTGGTGTCCCTGCGGATCATCCATTGGTGCGGGTAGAGCACCTCTCGCGGGTCATTGCGACCCGCGCCCAGAAAACCGTGATTCTCGACGATGTGACCTTCGACGTGCCCGCGCTGAGCCTGTTTGCCATCAATGGGCCGTCGGGCAGCGGCAAATCGACGCTGCTCAATATGCTCACTGGTATCGACCGGCCCACAAGCGGACGCGTTCTCTTTGGCGGGGAAGAGTTGAGCGCCCGGAGCGAGAACGCGCTGGCTCGCTGGCGCGGGGAGCACGTGGGGATTATCTTCCAGTTCTTTCAACTGGTCCCCACTTTGACGGCTATGGAGAATGTCCTGTTGGCGTTGGAACTGGGCAAAGGTGGCGGCTTACCCCGCCGGGCCTGGCGCGAGCGCGCACAGACATGCCTGGAAACGGTGGGCCTCGGGGCTTTTTCCCATCGGTTGCCCAGCGAGCTTTCCGGCGGGCAGCAGCAGCGTGTTGCGATTGCGCGGGCGCTGGCAAACGATCCGCCTGTGCTTATTGCCGACGAGCCAACCGGCAACCTGGACTCCCGAACGGCGCACGCCGTCTTTGATACGCTGGCGAGCCTGACGCAGCACGGCAAGACGGTGATCTATGTGACGCATGATCGCGAATTGGCCGCCCGCGCTGATGCGCGTATTGAACTGCTTGATGGGCGCATCGTCGGCCAGCAGGGTGCCAACGCGCTTATTGCGACCACGCCGGAGGCCCACCCATGAGCGCTAGCTTGAAAAAATCATTCGCCGATGTGACGCGGCGCAAGGGGCGCACGCTGATGGCCGTGCTGGGCATCTTTATCGGCGTGCTGGGCCTGACGGGCGTCAATTTCATCCAGCAGACGATCTTTTCTGCTTTTACCTACAGCACGGGCACCGCAGCCAATTACCCTGATATTGTGCTGCAAGTCAACAAGCTCGACCCGGCGCTGACGCCGCAGCTTTCCGCCGTTCCGAACGTGCAGGCGGTACAAATGGAGTCGGTGTTTGCGACGCAGTGGAAGGTCAGCGCCACGCCGGGCCATGTGCCCATCGCTATTGTCAGCTATCCTGACTTGCAGCATGTGCCCATCACGCCGTTCCAATTGACGAGCGGGCGCTATCCAGGCGCGGGCGAGATTGTGCTGGAATATGGCGACCAGGATTTGCAGCCGGTCTCTGTCGGCGAGACGGTGACGGTGGACATCGGCCAGAACAAGACAGCTACTCTGCGCGTGGTGGGCTTTGTGCGTACCATAGGGTTGCAGAGTCCGGCGGCCAGCGGCGTCGCGCGCGGATATATGAGCGATGCGGCCATCAAACAGGCGTTTGGCGCACTGGCACCGCCTCCCAACAGCAAAGACCCGCAACTGCGAGATGAAATCGCCTTCAAGGTTCAGCATATCGATCAGGTGAACGCGACAGCGGACGCGCTGACTCAGACGCTGCGGGCCAACCATCTGACCGTGCTGAACGTGGATGTCAACCAGCCGTTTAATCAGGCAGTGATAAACGCTGTCAACGGGGTCTTTACATTGTTGCTCATGCTCTCCATTCTGGCGGTGGTGCTGAGCGGCCTGCTCATCCTCAACACGATCATCACGCTGGTTGCCGAGCAGACGCAGATCATCGGCACGCTCAAGGCGGTTGGTGGGACGCGCGGCGCTATCCTGCGTGGCTATCTGATCTCGGTGGGCATCTACAGCGCAGTGGCGACACTGCCCGCCATCGCCCTGGGGTTAATCCTGGGCTATCCGCTGGCGACGTATCTTGCCAGCACGATTCCCCTGGATGTGGGACCGTTTGCGGTCCAGCCCTGGATTATCATCCTGGGCCTCGCGGTTGGCTTTGGTGTGCCGCTGCTTTCAGCGCTGCTGCCGCTCTGGATTGGCACGCGCATCACGGTGCGCGAGGCGCTTTCCGCCTATGGCATCAGCGCCGGGCGTGGGAACAGCCTCTTCGCCAGGGCAGCGCAGCGGCTGGGCTGGGTCTCGCAAACGACATGGCTAGGCTTGCGCGGCGTCTTTCGCAAGCGCTGGCGCGCCGCGCTCACCTTGCTGACGCTGACGCTGGCGGGAACGACCTTTCTGGTGGTGCAGACGGCCACTGCCGCCACCAACCAGAATATTGCCAACGCCTACGCCAACTATTCGTATGATGTCGATGCAGGCATCTATGCGACCAACTCGTCGCTGGTGGGGCAGATCAGCGCGTTGCCCAATGTCCAGCGGGTAGAACTCTTCCGCGAGTGGTATCAGGCGGACAGCCGTTGGGGAGAAATGCACCTGCTGGGTTTTCAGCAGCATACACAGCTTTATCATCCGCAGATCATCAGCGGGCGCTGGCTTTCTCCCAGCGATACCAATGCTGCCCTGATTAATGAGGAAGCTGCTGACGCTACGGGCCTGAAGGTCGGCGATACTCTGACCCTTGCTTCCGGGCCTCTGCACTCACGAAGCGGTCCTTCTACGTCGGGCATTCAGGCCACCTGGACCATTATTGGTATCATCCATCAGCCAATGGATGATCTTGGGGAGATTGGCACTGTCATTACCTCGGTGGAAAACGTCAATCAGCTTGTGGGCGACCCCGCCAACTTTACGCCAGAGGTGCTGGTCGAGGCGCGGGACCACTCGCAAAGTGCCGTTGATACGCTTACCAGGCAGATCGATCAACTGGTGAACGGTGGGAATGATAATGGAGGAAGACGGGTTGAGACGATCCAGCAATTGATCCAGCGCAGCCAGAGTGGCTGGTTTATCTTCTATGCCTTGCTCTACAGCGTGGCGTTGATTGTGGGGGCGGTGGGCATTCTGGGGCTGGCGAACGCGCTGGCCGCCTCGGTGCTGGAGCGGCGGCGTGAGATCGGCCTGCTGCGTTCGATGGGCGGAAGCGCCTTTCGGGTGGCGCGGGTTTTCTGGGTGGAAGGATTGGCGCTGGGTGGCATCGCCTGGCTGCTGGGTGCGCTGCTGGGGCTGCCGCTGGCCTATGGATTCATCCAAGTGATGGGCAAGCTGGTCCTGCGCGTAGACTTTCTCGTCGCCCCGTCGGCGTTTGCGGTGATGCTGGCTGCTGTGCTCATCATCTCGACGCTGGCGAGCATTGTTCCCGCCTTGCGTGCGTCACGCGTGCGCATCGCCGATATGCTGCGCTACGAGTAGGGGATATTTGAAACCACCGCCATTTCGTCGGCCAAACGCCCGCCAGCACGGAGGCTGGCGAGACGTTGCGCTGACGTGGCAGTACCGGCAACGTGTACTCTGCTCCGGGGAAGATGACTGAGAGTAGTTTCTATGAGATACTTCCTTCAGCAGCGCTGGTCAGCGCGATTTCTTGTTCATCGGGAGGGTTTCATGAGAAAGAGATGGCGCTGGCGCTTTGGTGGCCTCTCCTGGCGCATCATGGTCTCCTATTTCCTGGTGACGCTGGTGGCCGCGCTGACGATTGAATTTGCCATGACGCTTGGCGCGTTTCTTCAGGATTTGCAAGCACCTGTGCAGCCCAGCGATCAGGTGCTGAGCCAGCGTGAAGAGCGGGCAGCGTCCCAGATCACGCGCTATCTGGAGCGGGCCGTTCCCGATACAGCGGCGCTCCAGAGATGGCTGCTGGGTTCATTTCTGAATGCCGTGAGCACTGCCGGAAGCGGCGAGCCATCCTTTCTCGTGATTGTCGATCAGCACGGCCAGACGCTGGCCGCCGTTTCCTGTGCATCGCCTGTATTCCCAAAACCAGAGAAATCGTTCTCGCCGCAGATTGCCAGGGCAGGCATAGGCTCTTGCACAGCCATCACCGCCGCGCAAGCAGCCGTGCTCCTCTCCCCGGCCTATACGCAGGCAGCGCTGAGCGCCGCGCTGGAGGGCACGTTGCGGCCAGTGGAAGTCACAGCGCCCGAGAAACACACCATCATTGCTGCCTCGATCCTGTCGTCAGAGGGGCAGGTGCTGGGAGCGCTGGTATCTGATGTCACGTTGGGAACGGATAGCGTGACCGCCGCTTCAGCCATCGCCACGCGAAATATTGGCGAACTTATCTCCGTGTTTCTGCGCAATTTACAGCCAGCAGGATTTTATTTCGTCTTGCTGGCGATGGCTCTCGGCACGGTCACCGGCATCCTGATCTCTGGAGGGATTACGCGCCGCCTGCGCCGCATTACACTTGCGGCAGGGGCCTGGAGCCAGGGCGAGTTTCAGGTGGCCGTGCGCGACCCGTCGCGCGATGAGTTGGGGCAGTTGGCGCAAGACCTCAACCGCATGGCCGAGCAAATTCAAACCTTGCTCGCCACGCGCCAGGAACTGGCGGTAGTCGAGGAGCGCAACCGCCTGGCGCGCGAGTTGCACGATTCGGTCAAGCAGCATGTCTTTGCCAACGCGCTGCTGATTCGGGCCGCCCGCAAGGTGTTTGCCCGCGAACCGGACAAGGCGCAGGGCTATCTGGCGGAGGCTGAGGAGCTTTCCAGGCAGGCGCAGCAGGAGTTGATCGATCTGATTCGCGCGCTGCGTCCCGCTGCTATTGCCGATAAGGGGCTGGTGGGAGTGCTGGAAGAGTATACCGCCGATTGGTCGCGGCGCATGGGCATTGTGGTGGAGATGCGCGTCCAGGGCGAGCGCACGACGCCGCTGGAGATCGAAACCGTGCTCTTTCGCGTGACACAGGAAGCGCTCGCCAATGTTGCGCGCCACAGCAATGCAGAGCAGGTCGAGGTACAGCTAGCCTGGACCGATGAGGACGTGTCCCTGACCATCCAGGACAACGGCCAGGGGTTTGATACGCTGCGCGCGGAGGGCAAAGGCATGGGCCTGGGAACCATGCGCGAGCGCGTGGAGGCGCTGCATGGCGCGCTGACAATCTCCAGTTCGGCGAGCGGAACGCGCATTGAGGCGCGTATCTCGTTCTCCCACGCCAGCCCTGAGGAGACGCTGGAGGCAGTCTATGAGTGAGCCGATTACGGTCCTGATCGTGGATGATCACGCGGTGGTGCGACACGGCATCCGTGCCTTGCTCGAAGCGGAGGGTGACTTTACAGTGGTGGGCGAGGTCAGCTCAGGAGCGGAAGCGGTGCTGCTCGCCGCCGATCTGGCACCCGATGTCGTCTTGATGGACCTGGTGATGCCCGAAATGAATGGCATCGAGGCGACGCGGCTGCTCAAGCAGCGCAGCCCGCGCTCGCAGGTGATCGTCTTGACCTCCTATCACGAGGACGAGCACATCTTTCCGGCCATTCGCGCGGGAGCGCTGTCGTATCTCCTGAAAGGGGTGGGACTGGATGAACTGACCGAAGCGGTGCGCAAAGCGGCCAGAGGCGAGGCCACGCTGCATCCTCACGTTGCGGCGCGGCTGGTGCAGGAGTTGAAAGGCGCTTCCCACGAGACCGCCGCGCTCTACAAAACGCTGAGCGAGCGCGAGCGCGAGGTGCTGCGCCTGATCGCGGAGGGGCTGAGCAATGCGCAGATTGCCGAACGGCTGGTCATCAGCGAGCGCACCGTCAAGAGCCACGTCAACAATATTCTGAGCAAGCTGCACCTGGCAGATCGCACGCAGGCGGCGATCTTTGCCTGGCGTCAAGGAATGATGGACCGCTAGAGGCATCTCACCCTGTTGCACAGCTCAACAAGCCGCAAGCCTATTCTTTCTCTAAGGCGTCCTTCAGTGGTACCAGACGCTGCTGTAATGCATAAATGGCGGCCTGGGTGCGATCAGCCAGATGGAGCTTGGTTAAGATGTTAGAAACATGCGTTTTGACCGTCCCTTCACCAATCACCAGTTCGGCAGCAATCTCGGCATTGGAGCGCCCGCGCGCAATCAGCGTTAACACGTCCAGTTCGCGCGTCGTAAGCTCCTGGAGCGGCGAACGCTGCTGCATTTCGCGCAAGACCCGCGCGGCCACCTGGGGATGCAAGACGCCTTCGCCACGAGCGGCGGCGCGAACAGCCTCTACTAACTCTTCCGGGCCAGCATCCTTGAGGAGATAAGAAATAGCGCCTGCCTTGATGGCGCCGAAAATCTGCTCGTCTTCATAGTATGAGGTCAGGATGATAATCTGTACATGCGGGCTGAGCCGTTTCATTTCGCGCACGGCGGTAATGCCATCCATTCTGGGCATCAGCAGATCAAGCAAGACCACATCGGGAAGCAGGCTTGTGACGAGCGCGACGCCTTGCGCGCCATCTTTGCCTTCGCCAATGACCTCCATATCCGGCTGTTGCTCCAGCAGGAATCGCAATCCCCCTCTGACGACGGCATGGTCGTCCACCAGCACAATGCGAATCATGTGTTTGCTCCTGTTGGTCTATCTGGCTCTGGCTCCTGTGGAAGAGATACGAACACACGTGTCCCCTGCCCTGGAGCGCTCTCCAGGGCGAAGGAACCACCAAGTTCCTGCACTCGTTCTCGCATCGAACGAAGCCCCAGCCCGTGCTGTGTTTCGTCCGTGCCCGGTTCAAAACCCTGCCCGTTGTCGGTGATGGTGAGTGTGGCAGATCGTTCCTGGGGCGTCAGGTCCAGCGTAATGATGGTGGCATCGGCATGGCGGGCTGCATTGGAGAGTGCCTCCTGCGAGATGCGCAAGAGCGCCTGCTCTGCATGAGCCGTCAAGGCGACCGGGCGAAGTGAGGTATTCACTGTAATACCAAGCCGCGTCCGATAGGCAGCGGTCAGGTCTTCCAGCGCCTCGGCCAACCCCAGATGTTCGAGCTGTGTCGGGCGCAGTTCCAGCAGCAGCGCGCGCATCTCTCGAATCATTGTGGTCGCCATGCCTTGCAACGCGGCAATCTGAGGAGAAAGCGGCGAGTCGGCTGGAAGCGCGCGCTGGATTCCCCCAACCAGCATACGCAGCGAGAACAGGTCTTGGGAGACCGCATCATGTAACTCGCGAGAAATGCGTGCTCGTTCGGCCAGGCGGGCGTTTTGCTCGGCAAGGTCCTGGCGTGCCTGGATGCTTTCGGCCAATTGTTCCGCCATCTGATTGAAGTGGCCTTCAAGCTGGCCGATCTCATCTTTGCGCGCTACCAGCACCCGCTGTTCGTAATGACCCTGGGCAAAAGCAGTGGTTGCTGCCACTAACCGGCGAATTCGGCGGACCAGGCTGCGCGTGGTCAACAGCCCAAAGAGGCCACCGATGGGTGAGACAAGGATACTCAGCGCCAGCGCGCTCAGGAGCGCCAGCAGGACCACTTTGCCCAGTTCCGGGGGGTGATCTGTCAGTTGCCCATCAGGTCCGCGTACCGGCACCTGAAGGTAAATGGCTCCGATGGGATGCCGCTCTTTGCCCCAAACTGGGACGACTACCCAGGCAGCAAGCCCTGCCGGGATCATCTCGGTGTTGCTCGCGGCTGCTCCGTTCCTCAAAGCGGTGGTAATAGCACTTGCTTCGTTGGGGAGGTATGTCGAGGCTGGTGATTGGCTGGGAAAGCGATCTGGATAGGAACTGGTCAAAATATCCCCATCGGGCGCAATCAGGAGACCAACTGCCAGCGGCTGTGTTTCTGGGACAAGGGTACTGGTATATGGTATGGTCGCAGCAACCGCCTTGGGAAGCAACGAGGTTCCATCATCGGGCATAGGCAGCAAGGAATCGGTTTCACCGGGGCGAAACGTTGACTGGGAGTTAAGGCTCGCCCCATTCGCCTGGAGGGCCGCCACAAAAGCATATTGCCGTGCCACCTGCACGGCAAGTTGCGGAAAGAGCACAGTCGAGTACGCGGTTCCGATGCCAAAGGTCACGAAAGCGAGGATGAGGACTTCTAACAAGAAGGCGGCAGTGATGGTCACCCAGACATAGGAAAACGTCATGCGCGCCTGCAATCCTCGCCAGCGTGGGGAGCGAGAGACGCCAGACCTGATCTTCTGATCGCTTACCATAGCTTTGTATTCCATAGTTGCGCAATCCACTCCTTCCCATCAGACGCATTGCAGAACGCATCATTGCTGTCCCAGCATAGCATATAGCAGGGGATGGACAGAAGCATGGAGTTGCGTGGCTGTCCACCCCCTGCCAGGGAACTTTATTCGTAGCGCAGCACTTCCAGCGGGCGAACTCGCGTGGCATTCCAGGCAACCAGCGCTGCGATGCCCATGCAGATGGCGGTGGTAGCGGCCACAACCCCCAGGACTATCCCCGGATTCACCAGAACAACGACGTTGAAGGCAAGCTTTGCCAGCACCAGCGCAATCAAGGTCGCCAGCAGCATCGCCAGTACCGAGCCGGTAAAGCCGATCAGCCCATTCTCGAACAGCACTTCGCTGAGTACGTTTTTGCTAGTATAGCCTACCGACTTCAGGATACCCAGTTCGCGCCGTCGCTCCAGCATCGCCAGCGCCACCACGTTGGCAATGATGATGAAGCCAGCCAGCATCGCCAACGACGAGACCGCCGTCAGCAGGATGATGAGATTGTTGAGCAAACTCAGGAAGAAATTGACCTGCTCTGCCAGGTTGATAATCTGCACCGTTGGCACTGCCTGCTGAATCTGGCGCAGAATCTGGTCGATCTGGTTCGGGTCGAGCACCAGCGAATAGAGATAGCCAGGATGACCGCCAGAGAGCGTGTTTGCCAGGCTGATGTCCCCCAGAATCGGCGGATCAATGGCAAGCTGGTCCGGCGTGTAGAACGCCGCGATAGTGACGGTTGCGGTTGTCTTGCCATCCGGCCCCACCAGCGTGATCTCATCGCCCAACTTGAGGTTGAACGGGGCTTGCGAAAGCGTCTGCGGTGCCATCACGCGGTTGGTGCCCGCGTCCTGCTGTGCCAGGCGGCTACCAATCTGGCTGTCGTGACTGCCCTGGACAGGCGCTTGTGTGGGGAATTGCCCGCGCGCCAGATCAAAGCCCGTCACCCCGGACAGGTCGGCAGCCGATTGCTGAGAGAGTGTCTGGCCGTTCAAGAACTGCTCAAGCGGCACCCCGTTGATCTCTAGCGGGATACTGCCGGTTGTTGCATACACCGTTTGCTGCTTGATACCAGCAATCGTTGCCAGGCGTTGATCGACGGCGGCTTTGTCATCGCTGCTCGCCTGAATGAA
>Ga0070734_10000991_pt1 | contig 46698 bp, 47 predicted proteins | sample Coa_R1_8_FD_66444 | JGI IMG/M metagenome (GOLD analysis project Ga0070734, IMG submission 66444) | Surface soil microbial communities from Centralia Pennsylvania, which are recovering from an underground coalmine fire - Coalmine... | ecosystem: Environmental > Terrestrial > Soil > Unclassified ...
CGCCTCGATCCCGCTCCGCTCGGAGCCTGCCATGGGATGCCCGCCGACAAAACGCGCACCCAGGAGGCGGGTCCCCACCTCCACAATATGCGCCTTGACGCTGCCCAGGTCGGTCACCAGGGCGTCCGGGCATACCCAGGGCGTCAGCGCCTCCAGGAGCGCGGGGATCTGGCCGACGGGCAGGGCGATCACGATGCCATCCGCTGCACGCATCGCCTCCTCCATGTCGGTAGCGCCCCGGTCAATCGCCCCTCGCGCTTGCGCCCGCGTTAGCGCTTCGGCGCTCCGATCCAGCCCAATCACCTGCCCCGCCAGGGAGTGCGCCTTCAGGGCCAGCCCCAGCGAGCCGCCCATCAACCCCACCCCCACGATCACCACGCGCTCGAAGATCACAGCGTCTTCCCGACAGCCTGCGCGATGGGGGCAAGCTCCTGCATCATCTGGGTGAACTGCATAAAGGTGAGCGACTGCGGGCCGTCCTTAATCGCCTTCTCCGGATTGGGATGCGTCTCGATGATCAGGCCGTCCGCGCCCGTGGCGACCGCGCCCCGGCTCACCGCATTTACCAGGCTCCGCTTGCCGGTGGCATGGGAGGGGTCGGCGAAGATGGGGAGGTGGGAGAGCTCCTTGATGGCCGGAATGGCGTTGATGTCGAAGGTGTTGCGGGTGTAGGTCTCGAAGGTGCGGATGCCCCGCTCGCAGAGGATGATCTCGTAGTTGCCCTGGCTGGCGATATACTCCGCTGCCTGGAGCCACTCCTCGATGGTGCTGGCCCAGCCCCGCTTGAGCATGACCGGCTTGCGCACTGTGCCGATCTCGCGCAGCAGGGAGAAGTTGGTCATGTTCCGGGTGCCGATCTGGAAGATGTCGGTGTACTTGCCGACCAGTTCGACATCGCGCGTGTCCATGACTTCGGTGATGATGGGCAGGCCGGTCAGGTCCCGCGCCTCCGCCAGCAGTTTCAGCCCTGCCTCGCCCATGCCATGGAACGAGTAGGGCGAGGTGCTGGGCTTGAACGCACCGCCGCGCAAGACGTGCGCCCCCGCCGCCTTCACGAACCTGGCCGTCTCGAACAGCATCTCCGGCGACTCGACCGTGCAGGGGCCGGCCATGATGCACAGTGCCCCGCCGCCGATCTGCACGTCCCGCACCTTGATGACGGTGCCCTCCGGCTTGAACGCCTTTCCGACCAGCTTATACGGCTTGAGAATAGGCACGACCCGCTCGACATAGGGCAGCGACTCGAAGTGCTCTACCAGGTCGCCTTTATCACGATCCGGGGTGCCGATCACCCCGACGATGGTGCGCTCCACACCCTCGGATAGATGGACGCCGAAGCCCCGCGCTTTCAGGTCGGCGGTCAGCTCCTCACGCTGCCCTGGGGTCGCGTCCGGCTGTAAAATGATAATCATCTATAATTTCTCCTGTGGCTTTCGACCGAATCCGGTCTCAGTATTATAACATACACAGGGCGGGAGATTGGGGTAGAATGTCGAAAACGACGCAAGGGAGGGGACGAATGCAAACACGGACGACGGAGCGGTTGGGAGCGGCGTGGAGCGAGATCGGGCTGGGGTGTTGGCAGCTTGGCGGCGCGGATTGGGGCGCGGTGAGCGACTCCGAGGCGCTGGCAACCCTGCAGGCGTCGGTCGAAGCGGGCGTCACGCTCTTCGACACGGCGGATGTGTACGGCCTGGGGCGGAGCGAGACGCTCATCGGCAGGTTTCTGAAGGAGAGCGGCGCAACGGTTTTTGTGGCGACGAAACTGGGCCGGTTCCCGGAGCCGGGCTGGCCCGGCAACTTCACCGAAGCGGCGATCCGGGCGCACACCGAAGCGTCATTGAAGCGGTTGGGCGTGGAAGCCATCGATCTGATGCAGCTCCACTGCGTGCCCACGGAGGAGTTCCGGCGCGGCGATATGTTCGAGACCCTGCGGGCGCTGCAGCGAGAGGGGAAGATAAAGCGGTTTGGGGCCAGTGTGGAGAGCATGGAGGAGGCGCAACTCTGCCTGCACCAGGAGGGAGTGGCCGCGCTGCAGATCATCTTCAATATCTTCCGGCAGAAGCCGATGGAGACGCTCTTTGCGGAGGCGAGCCAATTGGGCGTAGCACTCATCGTGCGGTTGCCGCTGGCGAGCGGACTGCTCTCCGGCAAGTTCCGCCAGGACACGCAATTCGCCCCCTCGGACCATCGCAACTACAACCGGGACGGGCAGGCGTTCAACGTGGGCGAGACGTTCGCAGGGCTGCCGTTCGATATCGGAGTGGAGCTGGCGGACGCCCTCAAACCGCTGGTCCCGCAGGGGCTGACAATGGCGCAGATGGCCCTACGCTGGTGCCTGGATTTTCCGGCGGTCACTACGGTCATCCCCGGCGCAAAGCATGTGGAGATGGCGCGGGCGAACGCCGCCGTCAGCGACCTGCCTCCGCTCCGCGCCGAACTGCACGATGCCCTGCGGAATTTCTACCAGGAGCGCGTACGAGAACATATTCGTGGGCCTTATTGAGGTATCCGGCGCATGATGAAACCCGAAATGCTCGCATCCGTCAATGGGGATATGGCAAACACTCCTGCTCCTTCGGCCCTCGACCCTGCCCCCTCCCGAGACTACCGCCTCTGGTGGGGCTTCGGGGGCGTGGCCTTTCTTTTGCATCTGTTGTGCCTGACGCGCTATGGGATTTTCCGGGACGAACTCTACTATCTCGCCTGCGTCCGGCATATGGCGTGGGGCTATGTGGACCATCCACCCCTCTCCATCGGCGTCCTGTGGCTGATTCGCGCCCTGCTAGGCGATGCGCTCTGGGCGGTCCGCCTGCCGCCTGCGCTCGCCCTGGCGGCGACGGTCGGGCTGACAGGCTGGCTGACACGGGAGGCGGGCGGGAAACCGGGCGCGCAGGCGCTGGCGATGCTCGCCGCGCTGATCGCCCCCATCTACCTCGCGTACGGCCACTTCTTCTCCATGAACGCCCTGGATGTGCTGCTCTGGACCGTCGCGCTCTGTGTGCTGATGCGCCTGCTTCCCGCTCCGCGCCTCTCTCTCTGGCTCTGGCTCGGCCTGCTGCTGGGCCTCGGCCTGCTCAACAAAATCAGCGTTCTATGGCTGATCCTGGGCATCACGGCGGGATTGGTCTGCACTCCCTATCGCCGCCTGCTGCTTACTGCCGGGCCGTGGATTGCGATAGGGATAGCGGGCCTGCTCTTTGCGCCGCACGTCGCCTGGGAGGTCGCCAACGGCTGGCCCACGTTGGAGTTCATTCATAACGCTACCACCCAGAAGATGGCGGATATGCCGGCAGGTCTGTTCCTGGTCTCCCAGTTGCTCCTTATGCATCCGATCACCGCGCCGCTCTGGCTGACGGGGCTATTCTGGTCTCTCACCTCGCGGCAGGCGGAGCGCTGGCGGGTGGGCGCGATTGCATTCGTCATTGTCGCCCTCATCCTGATCGTCAACGGCAAGAGCCGGGCCGAATACCTCGCTCCCGGCTATCCGCTGCTGTTTGCCACCGGCGCGGCGGTCTGGGAGCAGCTCTGGGAGGCGCGCCGATTGCGATGGCTGCCCTCCCTGGCTTTCGGTATCATGGCATTCTGCGGTCTGTTTTTCCTGCCGCTCTCCCTGCCGGTTCTGCCGGTGGAGAGTTATATTCGCTTTGCTCAGGCGATCCATATCGCGCCTCCCTACGAGGAGAAGGGTTCTGTGGGCGTCCTGCCGCAGCACTATGCGGATATGTACGGCTGGGAGGAACTGACGGCAGCCGTGGCCGACGTCTATCGCCGGCTGCCGCCGGATGAGCAGGCCGATTGCGCTATCTTAACCAACAATTATGGTGAAGCCGGGGCTATCGACTACTTCGGGAGGCGTTACGGCCTGCCGCACGCCCTCTGCGGACAAAACAACTACTGGCTCTGGGGTACGCACGGCTGGAAGGGACAAACCCTGATTGTCGTAAACACCATGTCGACGCAAAAACAAGAGCAGTTCGAGTCCGTGCAGCAGATGACGACGGTTCCGAACCCGCTGAGTATGCCGTATGAGCAGGATATCCCTCTCTATGTCGCCAGGCAGCTCAAAACTCCGGTTTCCGTCTTTTGGGCCGCCGCGAAAATGTACCGCTGAGATATGGGATTGAATAGGGAAACTTCGTGAAAAACAGAACACTATCGGAAAGTCTGCGGATTGCGGAGGGAGCGACTGCGGAGGTCTTCGCGTGGGGAGAGGGCTATGTCCTCAAGCTCTACCGGGATGGCGCCCCGCCTCATGAAGCCGAGCAGGAGGCACGGCGCGCAAGAGCGGCGTCCGCCTCCGGCCTCCGCACGCCTGCGGTGATCGAAGTCCTTACGGTCGAGGGGAGACAGGGGGTCATTTATGAGCGGGTGGAGGGGGTGACGGTGCTGCAGATGCTTCTGGAGCGCCCGGAGCAGGGCGCGGCATTGGCCGGGGAATTGGCCGACCTCCAGGTGAAAATGCATGGTTGCTCCGTCTCCGGGCTGCCTTCGCAACGGGCGCGCTTGCAGCAGAAGATCGAAGAAGTCAACGATCTCCCTGCGGAGCGTAAGGACAAAATACTCCGTGCGTTGGATCGGCTGCCGGATGGAGATGCGCTCTGCCACGGTGATTTCCACCCCTCCAATATCCTGCTGACACAGGAGGGGCCTGTCATCATCGATTGGGTGGATGCGACGCAGGGCCACCCGCTGGCCGATGTCGCTCGCACCTATATGATGCTCCAGACCGGCCGCCTGCCCGACGTGATGCCCGAGGACCAGCGTCACCAGATCGAACTGCTGCGTCAGCAATTCTATACGGCTTACCTCGATCGCTATAGGCAGTTGCACCCCTTCTCCCATTCGGAGTTGGATGCCTGGCTGCCACCGATAGCGGCAGGCCGCCTCTCCGAGCAGCTCACCCCCAGCGAGCGGGAGATGGTCATTCGGATGGCAAGCCGGTAGTCGGGTTGTTCACGATCCGCTCTCGCCCTGATCCGGTGGGGGCTTTGTCTCCGGAGCGCTCTGTGGCGCGTGGTTGCGGCGTCGGATCAGATAGAGGCAGAAAGCGCCCAGTCCGGCAAACTTGAAGTTGCCATCCACGTAGTGTTCGATAACATAGAAGGCGAAGTAGTAGAACCGCGCAAAGCACCAGACCGCTAGCCCCAGAAGGAGCGCGACTTTGAAGGTAGGATGTTCCAGAAGCAGCGCCAGGGAGGCCATCAGCCCCGCCAGCAGAAACAGAAAGCCCTTGATGTAGATCCAGCGCGGATTGGTGATGTCACCCATTGGCATATTCTCCGGAAGCGTGAACGGGGCTTTGCGCCCGATAGTGGATGCTCCCCAGGGTTTCCGGGCGGCGCAACAGCCGGAAGGCAAGAAAGCGCCCGAACGCCGTGCGGGGCTGCATGCGCAAAGCTCCGGTAATTTCAAGCCTTTCCCCCTCCGGATAAGGTTCGACATGAGAGTGAAACTCGACCGTCAGGCCGAAGGAGGGCAGGCGCACTCCGCGCAGGGTGATGTGCCGCCCGCGAATGCACAGGCCGCCTTCGGGCAGCGGAAGGACTTCCATTTCGACGGCGAGCTGCAGGTCCGGGAAGACCTCGAAGAGGGTGGGGCATCCGTTCAACTTGCGCACTACGAAATCGGAATCGAAGACGCGCAGGGTCTCGCCGCAGTAGAGCTCGCGGAGGAAGTGCATAGAGCCATCGGCGCGCCGAAAGGCGCGAAAGCGGGCCTCCATCTCCGGCAGATCGGCTTCGTATAATCCCTGCCCGGTAAGGAGCGTCGCCAGGCGCGTCCAGAATTTTGCCGGGACCGTGTGCAGTTGCAACTTGGCCTTAACCTGAAAGCCGCCAGGATTGCGATAGAACCGTTCGATCAGCGGATGCACCTCGCCGACCCGATCTCCCAGCACCTCCGCCAGCAGCGGCCAGCCGTCTTCTGATGCCTTGCTGCCCCGGTCGCACTGTCGGACACCCCGCCGGTAGATGCGCGACGCGGTCCAGGCGGTAATCGCATAATAGAGCAATTCCCAGGCGCACCGCCGGTATCCGATGTAGGCGTCCTGCGACGTGCGCTCCGGGAGGAGAAATGCGCGTGCCGTCTCCCACGCATAGCGGCCCAACAGCCGCCATCCTGCTGTGAACAAGCGTCCCAGGCTCTGCGTCATGCTCTGCGCCATCGCCGTTTCGTAAGCGACCATGCCCGCCAGCGCTGCGGCCTCCAGGCGGCGTGTGCCCAGAGTCACCTCCATGTGCTGTCGGAGCAACTGCCAGGTCGGATCGTTCCGATGCTGTTCCGCCTCGAAGGCAAAAGCCTGTTCCAATCCCTCGGCCTGGATTGCGCGCAGGTCCGCCATGTGCGCCGCCAGCCAGCGCTCTTCGCGCACCTCCCAGGGACGCCCAGCCTTGCAGTCCGCCGCATACGCTTCCCAGAGAGGCGTGCACAGGGCTCCTTCGGGTGTGAGCGGCATCAGAGCTTCCCCGATCCGGTCGAAAGCTTCCGAGTAGCCGCAAAATCGCCCCAGGGTGATGGCGCAGGCGGCCAGCAGGTGCGTCCGCGCCATATGACAGGGATGTTCGCGGTAAAACACCAGCAACTGCGTTATGCGCCGGCGCGCATTGCGTTGGCGGCGAGCGAACGCCTCTCTCTCCCCCTCCCCGGCTTCGGACGAGCAGTGTTGCCCTGCATCCATGTCTCCATAATCGCTTGCGATTGCCTCTGCTCTCATTTCTCGCTCCATCTCTTCGGATGTGTTCCTTGCTCTCAGGAGCAATAAAACCCCTGCCTCTTTCTTGCTTTGCTATCCTCGGTAGGTTCCGGCATAGCGATCGTCTTTTTCCGGGTGGCGAGATAAGCGATCATCCTCTCTACCAGTCCGTGTATTCCCAACACGAGTAGAAGTAGGATCAAGATGAAGGGAGAGCACAACAAAACGACCATTCCAATGATTCCGATGATAACGGTAGGGTAGAGGGCGTACATCACCCACATAGGATTGGTAATGGTAATCAGGTACAAACAGACGAGGGGAGCCCCTATCAGAACGATGCGCGCCAGCAGGCTGATGGGCCGGGATACTCTGGGCAGCTTCCGTTTCATCATACTCTCCTCTCTTACTCGCGGCGCTCCTCACGGCGAGGCTTGACATCGTCAGGAATTTGATGCGGGCAGACGGTGCGCCACTCGTTCTGGAAATAGCCGCGATAGCCGAAAAGCGGCCCGAACCATTTGTTGCTGACGTTGACTTCGATGCGATACTGCTGTGCCTCGTCGTCGTACCACTCGCACACATCCGCAATGCCGGAGAGGAAGCGCGGCAGGCGAAAGCCGAGAAGGCCCTCGTAAATGCGGTCGTTGTCGGAGAGCAACCGCAATCCGCCCCGCGCATCCACGCTGAGATGGATGTCCACCGCAAGATGCTGATGCGTGCCCAGGTAGTCCACGAGTTGGTCGCGTTGTTCGCTATAGATCATGTAGGCGTCGAACCGGCGGGGGCGGGGCGTCTCGAAGCGGCGTATCCAGGCCACGGTCTCGCGCCCGTAGGTGTCGTTATAGACGTAATTCTCGACCGTGAACGGGATATTCGTGCCGTGCTCCGGGAAGAGAATACGCCGCCATGCGCCGATGGTGAGAAACGGCAGGATATAGAACGGCCCGTGCCAGATGGTCTCCATAACGCCCCTCCCGATGGCGGCGACGCCGTCCTCACTGCTGAAGCCGAAGCGCTCCTGGATCTTGGGGTGCAGGCGGTCGAAGTCCGCGCCCAGGGCGCGGCGATAGATGGAAGTCATGATCTCTCCTCCGGTTTGCGGCGGCAGTTACGGGCGGTGGGCAGGTCGCGCCCGGCGATCAGGCCGGCCAGTCCCAGCCCGATCATAGCGACATTCAAAGTCAGCGGGTTGAATGGCGCGACAAAGAGAGCGGGCTGGCTGAAGAGCGCTCCGAGGGTCAGGACGATCATCAGCAGATTGTTCAGCTTGAGGAGGCGGCGCGAGCGCCAGCAGAGCAGCAGGGCCAGCCCGAAGAGCATCTCCCCGATCCCGACGCAGGTCAACACGCGGCCCTCCAGGCCAGGAAACAGATGCGAATGCTGTAAGATCGCCAACTCCCCGGTATCACGAAAGAGCAGCTTCGGGATCAGGCCCTGGTACAGCCAGAGGAGGGCCAGCGTCAGGCGAGACAGCGTATGGAGCAGGGTGCGCACTAGCGAGAGCGTGGGATCGATCCCCCGTTCCAGCCAGAGGCGCAGGCGGTCGAAGCTCCAGGCGGTCGCCCAGCCCATCAAGGGGCGAAAGGCCAGCCTATCTACCCAGCGCCCCAGAAGGCCGAAGCGCGTGCGATAGTCGTAGCGAGTCAGGAAGCGAATGCCGTCCGACGTCGGGACATATTGCCAGTAGCCGGAGCCTTCGTGGATCAACGAACGGTAGTCGTCCGACCAGAATTTCAGCGCGGAGGTGCGGCAGCCTTGCGCGTCGTTGCGGCTGCCGACCGTCTCCCCCTCGCCTGCGATGGCCAGCCCGAACCCGATGCGTGTCCGGTAGAGGAAGCGCTGCGGCAGGGTTGCGTCGGGGTGCGGCAGGTATTCGATCTCGGTGAAGCGCAGGTCCCAGCGGGCGTGGACTTCGGGCGTCTGGGTCAGGCGCCACAACTCCTCCATGGGGCCGTGCATACGGATCTCCACATAGATGCTCATGATGCAGACTCCTGGTTGCCACTATCGGACGGTGGTGCATACGCGGGAAAGAGGTTGGCGACCAGGGCGAGGATCTGCCGGCGCAGCGCACCCAGCCCCGGCACCCGCGCGACAACATGGGAGAGGCGCACAGCCGTCTTTAAGATCTCGATGGCGCGTTGGGTGGCCTCGAATTCGGGGCTGCGGTCGTGCAGCCAGTATGTCAGGATCGCCATCTGCACCATCCAGAGGCCCTGCGCCCACTCCTGCGCCTCCTGTCCCTTCGCCGTTCTGCTCCGTTCGACCAGCTCCCGGTAGAGGGCGAGATTGTCGGCGAGGACGGCGGCGGAGGTAGGGTTCAGGGGGCAGAGGGGCGATTCCGGATCGATGGCTTCCTTCATTACGATGCGGATCAGATCGCGGTAGGGGGTAAGGTCTTCCAGCTTCAGGCGCAGGAAGCGGGCGACGGTGTCGGCGAGGTTCTCCGGCAGGTCGGGCAGGGCGCGGTACGCCTCCAGGGTCTGGCGGCTGTTGAGTTCGTAGAAGCGCAGCACCAGCGCCTCTTTCGAATCGAAATAATAATAGAGCGCGCCCAGCCCCAGGCCGCTGGCGCGGGAGAGATCGCGCATGGTCGTGCCGTGAAAGCCCTTGCTGCGAAAAAGCTCCGTCGCCGCCTGCAGGACCGTCTCAAAGGTCTGTGCGCTCTTTTTGGTGCGGAAGGTCGTCTGTATCATGGTGGTATACTCATTTTAGAACACGTTCTAAAATGAGTATACCACGATTTCCCCTCTTGTCAAGTACTTTTTGGAACTTGTTCGAAAATTTTTCGAATAGCGATTATGCGGCTTTTGCGCTCAGGACGAAGGGATCGGCGTAGATGTCTTTCATCGACGCGCCCATGAGGAAGGCTTTCTTGCGCGCGTTACGGACCATCTCCGGGTGGCCGCAGAGAAAGACGCGCCAGCCTTTGAGGTTGGCGAGGGCGCCGAGGGCGACCAGGTCGGCGCGCCCGAGCGTGTCTCCAGAGCCTGCCTCGGCATCCACGCAGGGCGTATAGATAAAGTTGGGATGCCTGGCCGCGAGCTGGCGCAATTCGTTGACGAGGTATAGCCCTGCCGGGTTCCAACTGCCGTGGTAGAGGTGGATCGGCCCCCGATGCCCCTGCCGGAGTGCATCCTGAAGAATGCCCCAGAGGGGAGCGAGGCCGGAGCCGGTCCCGATGAGCAGCAGGCCCTGATCCGGGTTGTCCGGGGTGTAGAAGCAGTTGCCGGAGGGGCCGGTAACCTGCACCGTCTCCCCGACCGCAACCTCCTCGTGCAGCCAGGTGCTCATCGCGCCGCCGGGCAGGCGGCGCACATGGAATTCGATCAGACCATCGGTATGGGGCAGACCGGCCAGCGAGTAACTGCGGATCAGGCCGTCGGGGCGGCTCAGGTGGGCGAACTGCCCGGCGCGAAAATCGAAGTCTTGCTGACTCTGCAGGAGCAGGCGCACGATATCGTGGTTCAGCCGCTCTCTGGCAACCAGAGTGGCGGCAGTGCGCTGGACAATATCGTCTGCGGGCAGGGCGATCTGGAGGTCCCCGGTTGGCGTACAGATGCAGGGCAGGAAGTAGTGCTGCGCGGTCAGAGTAGGTTTGAGGCTCTCCTGGGATTTGGGCGGAGGCGTACCGGATACGGCGCGCATCAGGCAGGTCTGGCAGACGCCGCTGCGGCAGGACGAGGGAATCGTTTCGCCCTGCCGCGTCAGGCAGTCCAGGACCGTTTCGTTTTCAGAACAGGGATAATCCTTTCCCTGGAAATGGATCGTGGGCATTGAATGCGATTCCTGGTAGAGCCGGGAGGAGAGGACTTGGCTTCGGTGGAGGCCCCTCCGCCCGGCGCTGAGCAAGCGTGGGGCGTCAGCGCCCCAGAACGTCGTTGCGGGTGCTCTCCGCGATGGTCAGCACCTGATCGATCAGTTCGGCAGGCACACTCAACTCCGCCAGCGTAGACTGAAGGTGCCCCGCGACGGCGTTAAAATGGTCATCGTTCAGCCCCCTGGCTACCAGATGCGCATGGGCATGGCGCATATCCAGGCCGGTGTAGTTGTTCGGGCCGCCGAATGCGTAGGTGAGGAATGCCTTCTGCTTGGCTGCCTGGCGCTCCATATCCACGTCATCGAAAAAGTGGCTGATGCTCTCGTCGGAAAGCACCTTGCGATAGAAAATGTCCACTGCCGCGTCCACGGCGCCCGCGCCGCCGAGTTGCTCATAAAGATTTGCCGCCATATTTGTCATCCTCCTCGATTTGTTCGGTCCACGTTGAAACGATCTCATCTCTGCCCTGTGCCTGAGAGGGCGCAACCTGGTATAATAAGCCGTATTTGAAAGCAAAAAAATGCTTCATTGTCGGCTTGTCTGCCTCAGTATACATCACCAGGATTTTCATGTCAAGATAAAAATATCCAAATATCCGAATTTCGGATCTTAGGGTATACTGGTTTTGCGGCCCCCTTCTATTCCGCATTCTATTATGGGAGTTCTCGGTTATGAAAATCAGGTGGACACAGGGAAATGTGCGGTTTCGGATCACGCCGTCGGAGCTTGCGGCTCTGGAGCAAGGAGAGGCCCTGCAGGAGGTCCTCGGGGTGGGGGAGACCGCCTCGTGGAGCGCCGAGATCGTCCCACAGTCCGCCGCCACCGGGATCAACATGCTGCCGGGGAGGGTCCGCGTCACCCTCTCCGCCGTCGATGGACTTCGATTAGCAGCGCCGGATGTAGAGGGGGTCTACTTCCAGCAGCAGGGAGAGCCCGGCTTGCGCTACTATATCGAGAAGGATTTCCCCTGCGCCCATCCCCGCGCTACCGAGGCGAACGAACCGCCTACCGAAACCTTTGAAGCTCCGGCAGGCTTTGAGGCGCGGAAGAGTGCGCCGCTTCCCACCTGCATGCCGGAGACGCCGGAGTAGCCCTGTCGTATCCCCTAAATGGCGGATTTTACCTGTTGGGTATTGACTTCGAGAGGCCAAAAACGCATAATAAGAGATAAGTGGATACTGAAGTCTAAATATCCGCTACTCTTTTCAGGAGATCGAAAGGAACACGTACCTACATGATGGCGGATGAGTTTCTGCCCTTCCGCCGTTCGGTAAACGTGGTCTATGTGGATGGACACGCCAAGTTCAACAATACCGTGGCTGCCGCCTGGGATACTGATCCCTACTAAAGGGAACTTAAGATCGTGCATCCCGGTTTATCGAGATGCACGATCCTGGAAGGAGAGAGTGAGATGCAAACCATTTCCACACAGGATACGATAGGCCGATTGGTTGCGGAACGGCCCGGTAGATCGCGCATTTTTGAGCGCTGGGGGCTCGATTACTGCTGTGGTGGGAAAAAGACCCTGGAAGATGCCTGCAACGAAAAGGCGCTCAACCTGGCCGACTTGCTTTCGGACCTGCGCAAAAGCGATGCTTCCCCCTCGGAGCCGGCAACCGACTGGCTGGCGGCGCCGTTGGGAGCGCTTGCCGACCACATCACGACCACGCACCACGCCTATCTCCGCGAGGCGCTACCCCGCCTGACTTTCCTGACCGAGAAGGTCCGCGACGCGCATGGCGGGCGGCATCCCGAACTGATCGAATTGGCGGCGACGTTCGCGGCTTTTCGCTCCGAACTGGAGCAGCATATGGTTAAGGAAGAGCGGGTTCTCTTTCCGCTCATCAAGCAGTTGGAAGCTGCGGAGACGCTGCCCGCCATGCACTCTGGCTCGGTGAACCATCCCATTCGCGCCATGGAGACGGAGCACGACGATGCGGGGGCGGCGCTGGCGACGATGCGCAGGCTCACGCTCGACTTTACCCCGCCTCCCGGAGCCTGCAATACCTATCGCGCCATGCTGGACGCTCTTGCGGAGCTGGAAGCCGATATGCATCGCCACGTTCACAAAGAGAACAACATCCTCTTCCCGCGCGTGCGCTCTGGAAGCCAGGCTGGCTCAAAACAGCCGGTGAGAGACGTCAGGACACCTCTCCGAAGGGAAGAACGCTCGTCCCATCCATCGGGAGTAGAAACGGCGGAACTGGGATCACCCTGATCGCGCTCGACCGCCGCCGCGCTCCGGAGCAATCTGTGGGGCGATAGGTCCTATGAGGATTTTGGTAGGGCTGTCTTCGCACCGGAAGCCACTTCGACCGGGAAGGGGCACAGCGGCTTGCTGGTGGTCGGTTCGCTCAAGACTTCGGCAATGGTGGTAGCGCGGAAGGATCGCTCCACCTGATCCATCGCGTCATCGAGGCGGCGGTGCAGCGGACAGAGGTGCGTTCCATGCGCTTTCAGGCCCAGGGGGCACGTAAGGATGCGTTGAATGGGATCCACGGCCTGCACGATCTCATAGACCGTCAGGTCTTCCGGGCACTTCCGCAGGGTAAAGCCGCCATGCAGGCCCCGTTGGGAGAGGACGAGATTGCCCCGGACCAGCGACTGCAGCACCTTGGAGAGGTAGGGGACGGGTACATGGGTCCCTTCGGATATCTGTTGGGCCGTCTGCGGCTCGGCGGGGTTGGTCGCCATATGAACGATAGCGCGCAGGGCATATTCAGCGGTTTGCGAGATCATCCCATTTTCCTTTCGGGATAATTATATCCTGAGATCCGAATTTGTGCAAGGCGAGGCAGTCGAATACACCTATCAAAGCTATCGGCCAAAAATCGCAATGGTAAAGAGATCTAAAAAAATCTCTTGCCAATAGCCGGATATTCCGGAAGGAATGAAGAGAATAATCGAGAAATAATGGCTTATAACATCCTAAAATCCGCCGATTGGCGGATTTTTTCTTCGTCCCTTTTGCCGTATTATGACAATCGTGTGAATTATGACGGATCTATGATTTCCTGGAAGAGAGGGTCCGGGCCGCAACGGCAGCGGGAGTCCGACCGAGGAGCAGGATTTTGGAGAATGTGTTTATCATCGACCCGGCGCGCTGCATCGGCTGCCAGGCCTGTGTGCAGGCGTGCGGCGAGTGCAGCACCCATCGTGGGACTTCCATGATCCACCTGGAATACATCAACCGCGCGGAGACCGTTCAAACGACACCCCAGGTCTGTATGCACTGTGAGAACCCCACCTGCGCCCAGGTCTGCCCGGCGGATGCCATCAAGCAGACCCCGGACGGCGTGGTCATGTCCTCCCTCAAACCGCGCTGCATCGGCTGCCAGAACTGCGTCCTCGCCTGCCCCTTCGGTGTTCCGAAGTATCTGAGCGAGCCGGACCAGATGATGAAGTGCGATATGTGCTACGACCGCACCTCCGTCGGCAAGCGCCCCATGTGCGCCACCGTCTGCCCCTCCGAGGCCCTCTATTTCGGCCCGCTGGAGGAGTGGAAGCGGCGACGACGCGGCATTCCGGTCAACACCTGGAAGTTCGGCAGGCAGACGGTCCGCACCCAGGTCTACATGGTCATGCCGGAGAGCGCGGCTCCCGCCGAGGGCCGCACCGAGGCCCGGATCGATATCCGTCTGAGCGATGTCGGTACGGTGGCGCGAAAGGAGGCTGCTCTGTGAGCGACGAGACGCCGCCGAAATGGCGCGAAGATTTTCCCATTCAGTGGGGCGCGGACAACTATGTCACGCGGCGCGAATTCACCAAGTTCCTGGTCCTCATCTCCGGAGCGACGTTTCTGGGCAACGGCTATTTTGTGCTGCAGAGTTACCGGCAGCACGCGGAAAAGTTTGAATCGAAGCCCATTGCGCGGACGGACGAACTGGCGGCAGGGCAGGTGAAGCTGTTTCGTTATCCGGATGCGGATTCGCCCGCACTTCTCATTCGGCTCGCCAGTGGGGAGCATGTGGCATACCTGCAGCGCTGCACGCACCTCAGTTGCCCGGTCCACTTCGCCGCCGCCACGAACCGGCTCGAATGCCCCTGCCATAACGGGGCGTTCGACGCGACGACCGGCAACGTGTTGGAGGGCCCGCCCCCCCGCCCGCTGCCCCGCATTCTGCTGCGGACGGAGGGGGGCCAGATCTTTGCCGAAGGAGTACAGGGCGCATGAGACAGATAGACCCCCGCATGGCGAAACTGGAGCAGCGCACTCAGGGCGTGATGGCCCTGATGGTGTTGATCCTGGCGGTGCTGCTGATCCAGCTCTGGCTGCTGACCATTGCACTCGAAGAGTTTATGGCGGCGCACACGGCGCTGGCGCTGCCCACCTTTGGAGCCTCCGCCTTCTGTTTTCTGCTGAACCTCTGGATGCTCCGTTACCTGGTTACGCTGGATAAGAAAGAGGACAAACCATGAAACCCCGCGATGCGCAAATCGCGTTATTCTTTTCGACCCTGGCCTTTGCCATCTCTTTTGCTCTCTGGGGCATGCTCTCTCCCCTGGCGAAGACCTTTCAGACCCAGCTTCATCTGACCGAACAGCAGGTCTGGATGCTGATCGCTACGCCGGTGCTGCTCGGCTCTATTATCCGCCTGCCGATGGGGATGCTGGCCGACCGCTTTGGCGGGCGGATCGTCTTCGGCGTGCTGCTGATGTTTATCGCTCTGCCCGCCTTTATGTTGAGCCGGGCCGCCTCGTACTCCGACCTGCTGCTCTGGGGATTGCTGCTCGGCATGGCCGGCACGTCGTTCTCCGTCGGCGTGGCGTTCACCTCGAAATGGTTTCCGCCGCAGAAGCAGGGCATGGCGCTCGGCATCTACGGCGCGGGCAATATCGGGCAGAGCCTGGCGCTCTTCGGTGTCCCTCTGCTGTCGGGACTGCTGGGCGGCTGGCAGATGACCTATCGCGTCTTTGCCCTGGTGGCGCTGGTCTATGGCATTATCTTCCTGCTCTTCGCCCGCAACGCCCCGGTGCAGGCGCAGCCTAAGTCGTTCGGGGAGATGATGAAGGTGCTGGGCACGCAGCCGCTGGCCTGGCTCCTCTCTCTATTCTACTTTGTGACGTTCGGCGGTTTCGTCGCGCTGAGCCTCGGCCTGCCGAAGCTGCTGCAGGAGATCTTCCACCTGACCAAGGAGGATGCCGGGCTGCGGGTGGCCGGATTTGTATTGTTGGCGACCCTGCTGCGCCCGGTAGGAGGCGTACTGAGCGATAAGTTCGGGGGTGCGAAGGTGCTGGTGGGGGTATTCGCCGGCGCGGCGCTGCTGGCGCTCGGCATGACGCAGCCGCAGATCGTGCCGTTCACCATCGGAGCGTTGGGCGTCGCCGCCTTTGTTGGGCTGGGCAACGGCGCGGTCTTCAAGTTGGTCCCGCAGTACTTTGCGAAGGACACAGGCACGGTGACGGGCCTCGTCGGGGCGATGGGCGGCCTGGGCGGCTTCTTCCCGCCCCTGATGCTGGGCGTTATCAAGATGCAGACCGGCAGCTACGCGCTCGGCTTTGTGCTGCTCTCGGTCTTCTGTCTGATCTGCCTGGCGCTGAATTACGGCGTCTTCCTGCGCCCTCAGAAGGGGGAACGTTCCACGACGTTGAAACGCCGTTCTGAAACGCAAAACCCGCCTGCGCGGGTTCCGGTGACAATAGATTGAGTCCACGAAGGTGGACTTTGTATATCAGAACGGCGTTTCAACGCCGTGCTGACGGAACAGGATCGGCAATTAGGATGCATTCTCAACTCGATTTCAAAGCCATACGGAATGGGGTGATCGCGTCGCTCCTGCTGGTGGTGGCGATCTATTTTGGTTCCGGCAGGCTCCGGAACTTCGACCCGGCGCTGATCGCCTACACCAGCGCGACCGTCTTCGCGACCTTCGGCATCGTCTATCGCTACTCGGTCTGGCTGCAGAAGCCGCCGCCCCGGCTCTACTGGCGACGCGGCTGGCAGCTCTTTCTGCGCCCGGCGCACCTGCCGAGAAACCTGGTCCGGCTGGTGAAGCTGGTTTTTAGCAGCTTTGTGCTGCAACTCTTTATCGTGCGGCGCAGCCATCTGCGCTGGGGAGCCCACTTCCTGATGTCCTGGGGCTGCCTGGTCGCCTTCGCCGTGACGTTCCCGCTGGTCTTCGGCTGGATCCACTTCGAGGCTTCGCCCAGCGATCCCGCGATGTACCGGGCGATGGTGTTCGGCTTTCCCGCAGGCTCCTTCCCGGCCAACTCGCTGGTCGGCTGGATCACCTTCCATATCCTGGACTTCTGCGCGGTCGCCATCATCATCGGGATGGCGATGGCGTTCCGGCGGCGCATGGGTGACAGGGGCGCGATGAGCTTACAGTCGTTCTCCATGGATTTCTTGCCGCTGGTGCTGCTCTTTGCGGTCTGCATCACCGGCCTGATGCTGACGGCCAGCGCGACCTGGATGCACGGCCACTCCTATAGCTTTATCGCTTTGCTCCACGCCTTCAGCGTCATCGTGCTGCTGCTCTATCTGCCCTTCGGAAAATTTTTCCATATCTTCCAGCGCCCCGCCAACCTGGGTGTACAATACTATAAGCAGGAGGGCGCGGAGACAGAGCAGGCGCTCTGCAAACGCTGCGGGGAAGCCTATGCCTCGCGCATGCACGTCGAAGACCTGAAGCGGGTGTTGGACGATCTGGGCCTCGATCAGCGGTTCGAGGACGGAACCCACTATCAGGAGATCTGCCCCGCCTGCCGCCGCCGCAATCTGGCGGTGAACCAGTTGGAGACCATCGGCGGCCCCGGATTTCTCTAAGGGTTGCTGTGGTCGCTTGACACAGAGAGAAAGAGGGGTCCGTGACGAATTCCACCGAGAAGCCCTGGAATAAGGATGAGATTGCTGGTCTGATCAAGACGCTTCAGGACCTGCGGCACGCGATCAGCCAGGCCCGTAACCGCTTTGCCAGGCAGAAGCGGAAATTGCACAAAACGCATCGCCGGAGCGCTCACAATCTGCTGGACTATCTGGTGATGCGCCAGAAGGATATACGCGCTCTGCAGGGCCGACTGGCGGCGCTTGGCCTCTCTTCGCTGGGCCGTGCCGAAGCGTGCGTGGCGGCCACCCTGGATGCGGAGCTGCAGCTACTGCATCGGATGGTCGGCACACGGTACACGCCGCCGGATGATCCGGGGCGCATCCTATCCATCAAGCAGGGGCGGAAGTTACTGGAGGCGAACACACGGGATCTGCTCGGCCCCCGCCCGGAGAAGCGCACCGTGGGCATCATGGTCACCATGCCCAGCGAGGCCGGGAGCGACTATCATTTGGTGTACGACATGCTGGCGGCTGGGATGAACTGTATGCGGATCAACTGCGCTCATGATGATGCAGTCTGCTGGAAGGGGATGGTCACCAACTTGCGCCGCGCCCAAGAGGAGTTGGGCAAGCCCTGCAAGATCCTGATGGATCTCGCAGGGCCGAAGCTGCGCACCGGCGCCCTGCAGCCCGGACCGGAAGTGTTGAAGTGGCGGCCCGGTCGGGACGATTCTGGTAACGTCGTGAAGCCGGCCCGCATCTGGCTGACGCCGCAAGAGGCGATCCAACCCGCGCCGACTCCTGCCGATGCCTGCCTGCCGGTGGAGGGCGCCTGGTTGACACCTCTCCAGCCCGGAGATCGCATCGCGTTCTACGATGCACGCCAATCGAAGCGCACCATGACCATTGTCGAAGCGTTAGGCGACTCCCGCTGGGCGGAGAGCAAACAGACCACGTATGTAGAGACAGGCACGGAGCTGATAGCGCACACCCGACATCCGGAGGAAGAGAGTGAATTTCCGATGGAGCGGAAAGCTTGCATCGGGCCGATCCCTCCGCAGGAAAAACCGATCCTGTTACGGCGTGGGGATGGACTGGTCTTGACGCGCGAAGCGATTCCGGGGCAGCCGGCTGTCTATGATGGGGAGGGAGCGCTGATCTCACCCGCCCGGATTCCCTGTGTGCCCGCGGAGATTTTTGACAGTGTGCAGCGGGGCGAGCCCATCTGGCTGGACGACGGCAAGATCGGCGGCATCCTGCGCGACGTTGGGCCGGACCAGATCCAGGTCGAGATCCTCCATGCCGGCCCGTTGGGAACCAAACTGCGCGCCGATAAGGGGATCAACCTGCCGGAGAGCCGGCTCGGTCTGGATAGCCTGACACCGGAGGATCTCGACAATCTGCCCTTTGTGGCGCAGCACGCGGATATGGTGGGGATGTCTTTTGTGCAGCATCCCTCCGCCATACAGGAGTTGCAATCGCATCTGGACGCACTCGGGGCATCCCACCTCGGCATTATCTTGAAGGTGGAGACGCGCCGCGCCTTCGTCGCTCTCCCCAGTCTTCTGCTGACCGCGATGCGCTCGGAGCACGTCGGCGTGATGATCGCGCGGGGCGACCTCGCCGTCGAATGCGGTTTCGAACGGCTTGCCGAGGTGCAGGAGGAGATCCTCTGGCTCTGCGAAGCCGCCCATGTACCTGCCATCTGGGCCACGCAGGTGCTGGAGACATTGGCGCAGACCGGCATGGCCTCGCGGGCGGAGATCACCGATGCGGCGATGGGTGAGCGCGCCGAGTGCGTGATGCTCAACAAAGGGCCGCACATCGTGGCGGCGATCCATGCGCTGGATGGCATCATCCGCCGGATGGAAGCGCACCAGAGTAAGAAACGCTCCCTGCTGCGCAAACTGCGCTCTTGGAAGCCGACGGCGCTCACCAACGCCGCAGCATGCGAAAAGACCTGAATTGAGGAGTAATTTTCATGGCGACACCTCCCTTGCCTACCGAAGAGCTGATCCGGCTGTATGGCCCGCATCCGCACTACACCCCGCCCGGCGGCTGGCAGTATCAGGGCGAGCCGGACAGGCTGGTTGCGACCCACTGCTGCTTCTGCGGCCAACAGTGCGGCATCAACCTGAAGGTGAAGGACAATAAGGTCATCGGCTTCGAGCCGCGCGAGGAGTTTCCCTTCAATCGCGGCAAGCTCTGCCCGAAGGGGGTCAAACGCTATATGCAGAACGAGCACCCCGACCGTCTGCTCACTCCTCTGAAGCGCACGGAGCGGGGCTTTGTCCGCGTCGGCTGGGAGGAGGCGCTGGACCACACCGTCGCCGAGATCAAGCGTATTCAGCAGCAGTACGGCAAGGATGCGTTCGCCATGCTCTCCGGCGTCTCGCTGACCAACGAGAAGTCCTACCTGGCCGGTAAGTTCGCCCGCGTCGCCCTGCAGACCAAAAACCTGGACTACAACGGGCGGCTCTGCATGGTCTCGGCGGGCGCGGGCAACAAGAAGGCGTTCGGCATCGACCGGGCCGCGAACTACTGGGACGATATTCCCCTGGCCGATGTCATCCTCGTGACCGGGGCAAACGTGGCGGAGTGCGCGCCCATCACGACCGACTATATCTGGCGGGCGCGGGACCGGGGCGCAAAGCTCATCATGATCGACCCCCGCGTGACGCCCCTGGCCCGCACCGCCGACCTCTATCTGCCGGTCCGCCCCGGCGGCGATTCGGCCCTGATGAACGGCATCCTCCATGTGGTGATCGCGCGGGGCTGGATAGATCAGGACTTCATCGACAACTGCACGACCGGCTTCGAGGAGGTCAAGGCAACGGTCCAGAAGTACACGCCGGAGGTCGCGGGCGAGCTCTCCGGCGTGGATCCCGCCCTCATCGTAAAAGCCGCAGAGTTGTGGGGGCCGGCGAAGACCAGCTTCCTGCTCCATGCGCGGGGTATCGAGCACCACACCAAGGGCGTCGAGAACGTGCTGTCGTGCATCAACCTGGTGCTGGCGACCGGGCGCATCGGCAGGCCGGGCTGTGGTTACGGGACCATCACCGGCCAGGGCAACGGCCAGGGCGGGCGCGAACACGGGCATAAGTGCGACCAGTTGCCCGGCAACCGCGACATCGAGAACCCGGAGCATCGCCGCTATATCGCCGAGGTCTGGAAGATCGCCGAATCGGAGTTGCCGCACAAAGGCAATACCGCCGAGGAGATCATCCAGCTTATGCACTCCGGGGAGATCAAGGGGCTGCTCTCCCTCTGCTTCAACCCGGTCGTCTCCCTGCCGGACGCCAGTTTCACCAAGGAAGCCTTCAATCGCCTGGAGCACTACACGGTCATCGAATTCTTTTTGAGCGAGACGGCCCGCCATGCGGACATCGTCCTGCCCGGCTCGCTGCATGAGGAGGACGAGGGCACCTCGACCAGTGCGGAGGGGCGCGTCATTCGCATCCTCAAGGCGGTAGACCCGCCCGGCGAGGCGCGCACCGATTGGGCCATCCTGCTCGACATCGCGAACCGCCTGGGACGCGGGCAGTACTTCCCCTACAAAACCGCCGAAGATATGTTCAACGAGCTGCGGGTCGCCTCGAAGGGCGGCACGGCGGACTACTACGGCATCACCTACGAGAAGATCGAGCGCAACCAGGGCGTCTTCTGGCCCTGCCCGGAACTGGACCACCCCGGCACGCCCCGCCTCTTCGAGGACCGCAGATTCTTCACGCCGGACAAGAAGGCGCACTTCACCGCCGTCGAATTCCGCCCGCCCGCCGAGGTCCCGGATGCGGAGTATCCTGTCGTCCTCACGACGGGCCGGGTGGTGAGCCAGTACCTGAGCGGCTCGCAGACGCGACGTATCGGCGGCCTGGTGGACCAGTATCCGGAGCCGCTGGTGGAGATCCACCCGACCCTGGCGCAGCGCCTGGGCGTCACTCCCGGCGATTGGGTAACGGTGGAGACCCGGCGGGGGCAGGTGACGCTCAAAGCCAACATTGTGGCGACCATCCGCGAGGATACGGTCTTCATTCCCTACCACTGGGCCGATGAGAAATCCGCCAACCTGCTGACAAACCCGGTATTAGACCCAATCTCCAAGATCCCGGAGTACAAAGCCTGTGCCTGCCGGGTCTCTCTTCACCACAAATGACGCAGAGATCCACAAAGAAAAACGGAGGAATCCACGAAGGGACACGAAGGAACACGAAGAAAAGCCACGAAGATTTATCCACAGATTAACGCAGATTATCACAGATTACAAACGCAAAAAAGAGGCCATCTACAGATTAGACCGCCCCATCGCAGGAATGCTCCCGGCGTATCTTGGCACTGCACTCCTGCCACTGCATCCAACAAGTCGAGGGGTTCTCGGGATCGATCAATTCCCCGCTCGACCAGTCCAGCAAGTACCATCCGTTCGGTATGGCGAAGCGCAGCAGATCCGCCACGGCATCTCCGCCGCCCCGCACGTGTACCGTGAGGTGCCTGATGGGTTCCTCCGGGCCAACGTTGAACTCGAAGGTGAATCCCGCACCGCCGTACAGCCCCCAAGTCGGATCGCTCCAATCGACGTCGGGCAGGTACGCGGAGATGCGACCACGCACCTCGTCGCCACTCCCCATTACCTCGGGCTCCCAGCCGGGAGGGAAGGCGCCAACGGGAGGCGGTTCTTTTCCGCCAAACACTGAAACGTCCCAACTCACGGGGCGCCTCCTTCTCTTACGCAGATTTGCCGCAGTCGCTGGCCTGCAAGCCAACGTGCTTGCCTAGATCCAAGCCGCGGTATGTCCAGGTACCGGCACGCCCGGTGACTGCGGTCTAACGACCGAATTGAGCGGCAGAACCCGGAAAACCTCTTGCTCTTATACAACCTTACTGGGTTCTGTCCGCTCCAATGATTTGTTGGCCCATAAGCGCATCATTGATTTTCCATTTGCTCAAGCCGTTGTCGGAGTTTTTCGTTCTCCAGCTTGAGTTCTTCGATCACATGGAGCAACTCATCATTGCTGACCTCATTCTTCGGCTTTCCGGGCGGCAATCCACGCTCGGAGCGGAGCAGAATATTCTCCAATCGAAGTGTCAGTTTCTCGCGCTCGTGAATTTCATTCTCGCGTTGTCGTTCCAACTCGTAGGCAAGGCGCTGCACGACTGCCGTCAAGTCTTTGATCGTACGTTCCTGCTCTTTGATGTCCGCAGAGTTTTTCTCCGTCTGCTCTTTATGTTTGAGGAAGTATTTTGCCCATTCCAGTATCTTTTGCCACATCGTCTAACGCACCTTGAGTTGTGCCAGCATCTTCCGTGTTTCAGCCCGGAGATGCTCGGTCTCCTGCTGATCTTTGGCAATGCGTTCGTCTATCCGTTCGACTTTAGCGAAGATCTCTGCAAGGGCCGCCTCTAATTTCTGAGCTTCTTCTACCGTTGGTTCTATCGTGAGCGTGTCGGGCATCTTTCTTACCTCCTAAACAAGGAATGGAGCGCGAATATTGCGCACTATTTCATTATACACCGGAACTGTTTTCCAGTACAGGTTACTTGCAACGAGAAGATCAGCGTGGGAGGATCTGGCGCGAACGAATCGGACAGGAGCATCGGGCGAAACGACCTGTGTTAGATAGGGCTTTTATAAGTTTCGCGTCCGAAACATGCGTTTGTTTCGGTTGTGTCGGCAGAAAGCAAACAGAGACATTGTATCAAAGAAAGGGAGGGATGTCAACAATCCGACAACCTTTCGAATCCTCGAAAATCTGAAGCAGAAACAGGTATGACAGACGATCTATATTGGGAACTAATTGCGTCCTTTCAACGTTATTGATAATAGATGAACTTAAAATTGAAAGGAAGGGAATCGTATGCGAATTCAATCCGGGATGCTGGTGCATATGGGTTTGGGAAATATGTGCGTTCCGATAGAGTGACTGCGGTCATTCCTATTGAAGAGGATCGCGGCCCCGGTCGGAGGACCTTTGTACAGCTTGAAGGGCAGGTAGATCCGTTGATTGCATCCCGCGCGGAAGACACAATCATCCGCGATCTGGTGCAGGAACCGCGTGAGGTCACGCAGTCACGGCAGCAGCAGGAGATCCTGCGCGATCTGCTGGAGGATCTGGGACAGGTAAACGCAACCGTCCGCCGTATCTCTCGCGACGAAGGCGGCCTTGATCTGGATAAGCTGGAGCGGCGCATCCGCGAAGTCATCGAAGACTAAATCTCACCGCCCATTTGAACCACAGAGGCACAGAGACACAGAGGGAACACAGAGAAAAGCCACAGCAACAATCAAAGAGAACCATCGTGGTGTAGATGGTTCTCTTCATTTTGCGTATTTAATCTGCGTTAATCTGTGGATCGTTCTCTTCTCTCTTCTCTTTGCTTTTCTCTGTGTGATCTCTGTGTCTCTGTGCCTCTGTGGTTCAAATCAGAGCAGGCCTTTGCGTTTGCGCACCAGCCACTCGATGGAGAGGGGGAGGATGAACAACCAGAGGAAGAGCGGGGCGTTCCAGAGTTCGACCTCCTGCTCGCTACGGATGACCAGGGTGTTGTCCGGGAGCGACTTCATCCACTTCGCCAGTTCGTCGGGCTGGTAGTACTTGCCGCCGCCCGCAGACGCCAGCTTCTTGAGGAAGGCGTCGTCGAGCTCCGGCTTCTGCTTTTCGAGGGCGAGGCTCTCCACGACAAAGGCGGTGCTCGCTTTGGCCTCGGGATTGGCGGGCGAGTTGAGGGAGACCTCGTAGCGGCCTACCTTGTCCGGCTGGATCTGGGCGGTGTAGAGGCCAGGCGAGTTGGGGGTGGCTTCCAGGGTAACGTGCTGCTCCTGTCCGTTCTCGTTCTTAATGGTGGCGATGGCGCTTTCGGCTTTGATGGGGTGGTAGTAGGCATCGAGGAGGCGGGCGTTCAGAGCGACCTTCTCGCCGATGCGGTAGTTGCTCCGGTCGGCGTTGAGTTGGACAAACTTGCTGTTGCCGGGAAGCTCCTTCGGCGTCAGGGTGCGGAAGACCTGCCCCCAGTAGCGATAGAAGTAGCGGTCGCCGACCCGCCAGCGCCAGCGCCAGGTGCTGTCCACCAGCTCCATATAGCACTTCCCTGCGCCGAACGACTGCTCCGCGACGAGGGGGTAGGGGCCATCGGCGTTGCGGCGGGAGGGATGGACCGCCAGCACCGTCGCGCCGGGCTTGACGCGGGGCACGCCCGCCGCCCAGAACATGCCGGGCAGGTTGCGCCACACTTGATCGTTCTGCGCTTCGTTGTCTTCCAACTGCAGGATGGGGCTGCGCCGCCCCTCCGGGGTGCGCTGCCACTGGAACGGCTCTTCGGTGATGACCGGGTCCGGCGAGGCGCTGACCACGACGGGCAACACGGCTTCCAGGGGCGTTCCGGCAAACTCGTGGGGCATGTGGTGCTCCCCGGCCACCACGAGCAGGCTGGCCCCGCGATCCTCCACAAAGCGGCGGATGGCTTCCAGTTGCTGCTGGGTGAAGTAGGAGCGGGGCACGTCGCCCAGCACAATGATGTCGTAGTCGAACAGCTCCTTCTCGGTGGCCGGGAAGCCGCGCACGGAGATATTTCCCTCGCCCTCCGGGTCGTCGCCGGTGAGGAGGATACAGCCGAAGTCCAGGCTGTTGTCACGCAGGATGGCGTTGTGCAGGTAGCGGTATTCGTAGCGCGGCTCATCCTCCACGTAGAGCACTTTGAGTTTCTTGCTGATGACGCTCTGGGGGACGCTGCGCTGGTTGTTTTTGGTGGTGGTCTCATCGGGCTGCGGCGAGACGGAGACGGTATAGATGAAGCGCCCGGCCTGCGCCGGCACATAGGTGAAGTGGATCTCCTGCTTCTGGTCGTCCGAAGCGAGGCGCACGTTCTGGCGATCCATCTCAACGCCGTTGCGGAGCAGGGTGACGGTGACGGTCTTGCCCGCATAGCCGCGCTGGGAGAGGGCGGCATAGATGCTGACGGTGTTGTTGACGCGGACTACATCGTCGGCCAGGAGGCTGAGGAGCACGATGTCCTTGGTCTTGGTGGGGTCGCCGAGACCGACCGTGCTGACGGCGATATTGGACTGCCGGGCTCCGTCGGCGGTGAGCAGCGGGTCGTCTCCCAGGTTGTTGCCGCCGTCGCTGACGATCAGGGCGCCGGCGACAGGCTGCCCGGACAGGTTCTCAAGCGTCTCGCGGAGCGCATTGCCGATCTGGGTGCTATCGCCGCCCTGCGTATCCGGAGTGAGCGTAAAGCGGTAGGCGGCGCGCTGTTTCGGATCGTTCGGCAACGGAAGCGCATGGGGTTTGCTGGCGAAGGTGGAGAGGCGTACATTGTACTTCTTGGAGAGTTCGGCTATCACCCCGGCCTTGTTGAGCATGGCGTTGGCGCGCTCCAGGCGGGTGACGCTCCCGACAGAGGCGGAAGCGATGCCGGTCCCTGCCGCCTCTTTTTCGGCGTTGGCGGCGGGCAGGCGTGGGTCGGGGCGGGCCATGCTCTCGGAGTTGTCCACCAGCAGGATCACGTTGGGCTTGACGCTGTCGTCGTGGCTGAGGCGCAGGACGGGCTGGGCCAGCATGGTCATCAGGGCGGCGACAACGATCAGGCGCAGCACCAGCAGCGGCCCCTTCGTCCACCAGCTTGGGCGCGTGCCGTCACGATAGTACCAGAAGCCGAACCAGAGCGCCGCAGCCAGCAGCAGCGCCAGCGCGGTCCAGAATTGCCACCCGGTGGCAAAGTGGAGGTTGGCGTTTTGCCACCCCGGCGCCTCTTCCGGTTTCAGGCCGAGCAGACGCCACCATAGCCGCAACAGCGGAGATACGTTATCTGAGACAAGCAGGTTCCAGAGAGACAAGGGCGCGACTTTCGTATTGGGAGAGGGTGATCTAGCCGTTCTCGCCTGCCCCACAGGCAGGATCAGGATGGTTGAGTAACCTATTTGACGCGGCTAAGGGCAAAGTGTTACACTCCCCTTCCTTCTTCCGCAGTGGGGCGTGACATCCTGATTCATACGTTCGCCAATTGCCATCCAGAATCCTCCCGGAGCGGAGTGCGATTACATGGTGCGGCTATTCGGCATCGTCGCGCGGGACATATTCGCGGGTAGAGAAGAAGTAGAGCGCCCCACCCAGACAGAGTACACATACCGAACTCAGTACCGTCCAGGCGAGCCAGATGGGTATGGGGGTCGGGGGAAGATTGGAGTTAAAAAGTTGGAGACTGCCGCCTTCATCCGACGGCATGAGATGCGGCGCAAGGGCGCGAAAGTACGAGATAAGAAAGAGATGATTGAAACTGCCAGGCGCCGAGGCCGCAAAGATGGACATAACCGATTCCCAGCCGAAACCATACATGAGGCCGAGGATAAGCGGGCGATTGAGCAGAGATGCAATCATGAGGAAGAGCGAGCCGAAGGTGAGAACGCCAAGAGGCAGCAGGGCCATGTCCTGCCGGGGACCAGCCTGGCCCAATCCGGAAGAGCCATAGATAATCTGTGCAATGACGATAACGGCGATCTCGGCAATGGCGGTGGTGACCAGAAAAACGGCAATGAATTTCAATAGCAAGAAGCGCCACCGAGGCAGCGGGCGCGTCAGCAAATAGGAGACGGTCTTGTTCTCGATCTCCTGAGAGATGACGCTGGTGCTGAAGACGACGGAGAGCAGCACTAAGATAAACCCGAAGATGATGCGGCCCGAAACTTCGTTGTAGATACTGTCCGGCGGTATCGCGTCCGCATGCTTGAGGGTCATGCGCCACAGGATGACAAGAAGCGTTGGGGTAGCGATAAGAAACAGCGCCAGCAGCAGGCGGCGGGGACGCAGCAGGTCCTTTAACGCGTTTTGGAAGAGATAGAGATCGCTCATTGGGTGGCTTTCGTCCCGCTTTCGTTCACCAGGTATTTGAAGACAGATTCGAGATTGTTGTCGGGCGATTCGAAGCTTGTGATATCGAAGCCGTGTTCGAGCACCATATCGGGAAACTGGCTATAGAACGTGTCGGGCGAGCGCGTCTCGACTTCGACCTGTGTGGCGTCCGGAGCGTCCAGTCGCGCGCTCAAGACATAGGGCAGGTTGAGCAGGTGGATGGCGAGCGCACGTGCGTGTTTCGATCTGATGGCAATCCGATGGGGATGCGCGTCAATCAGGGAGCGAATGGTATAGATGTCCCCCTGCGCCAGCAAGCGTCCGTGGTTCATCAACAGGATATTGCGCGTGAGGTGCTCTACTTCGTAGAGAATGTGGCTGGAGACCACCACGCACTTCCCCTTGTCCGCCAGTCCGGTGAGCAACCCGGTGACTTCGCGTCGCCCGATAGGGTCGAGGCCATTTAGAGGCTCATCCAGCACCAGAACATCCGGATCATGCACGACACCCTGCGCGATCTTGATCCGCTGGCGCATCCCTTTCGAGTAGCCGCCAATCTTGCGGTCGGCATTCTCGGTCATGCCGACGAATTCGATGACTTCGCTGACCCGCTGTGGAATAGATGCCGATGGCAGCCCGCCCATGTGCGCTAACAGCGTGACAAAGTAGCGCCCCGTCATGTCGTCGCATCCCCGCTCCAACTCGGGGCAGTAGCCTAACCGTCGGAAGACGCGCGGATTGGCAAACGGTGCCTCCCCCAGCACCGTCACGGTTCCCGTCGAGGGGCGCAGTTGCCCGGTGATCAGTTTGATGAGAGTGGACTTACCGGCTCCATTCGGGCCGAGCAGCGCGGTGATGCCCGGCATGATACGGCAGGAGACATCGTTGATGCCGATGACCTGTCCATACCAACGCGAGGCATGTTCCAGAACGATCATCCCTTGACTACCTCCACGGCATGGATTTTCGCCCGCGCCGCCGCAAGGCTGATTCCCATCAGAACCAGGCTCGCAATCACCAGCGGCCACAGGGGAGGCATGGGGGTGAGGTGGGGTTCGCGACGGATAAAGAGGAGGTTCACATCCGGCATGTGGAAGATATTCTGCGCCAGCCCGTCCAGAATGCCCTGCAAAGAGGCATGGGTGATGAGCAGGTTCTGCCAGGTATCCCGGTGGTAAACGTGAGAGAGGATCCTCCCTAAGACCGGAGCCATGACGTAGGTGATGAAGTTCAAGCCCGCGTAGATGGCCGTCACCATTCTGGGCGACCGCGACCAGGCAGCGATGCCCACCAACAGACTGGCATGGAACGCTGCGGGCAGGAGCGTCACGGCCAGCGTCTGCAGCCAGAGCCAGGGAGCGTCGTGGAGAAATCCCTGGGTCGCATAGACTGTCAGGAAAAAGAGGTAGAGGGAGATCGCCGGGATCGCTGCAACCACAAAGACGCTCAGAAAGATGCACATCCATTTTCCGAGAAGATAGTCGCCTTTGCCAATGGGCTTGGAGAGATAGACCTGTAGGGCATTGGCCTGGTTGTCCGCCGCGATACTGGTGCTTCCCGCCCCCGCGAGGAGGGCGATGGTCAGTAGGATAATGCTATTGATATTGCCGGTGAATGCGGAGTACATCTGTAGCGGGAACTTAAACGATGGCAGATCGGCGAGCTCGGGAAATTGGATCGCCAGAATTTGAATGGTTACGGAGCCTGCAAAGTAGTAGAAGATAGCGTGGATGAGATAGGGAAACAGACAGATGGCGGCAATACCCCAGAACCAGGGCTTTTTCCAGAGGAGGCGTAGACTCATCCGGCAGACCGTCCACCAGCGGAAAATCGGCGGTCGCAAGGGGCCGTCGTAGTTGCGGTAGGAGAGGTCGGCGATAGGGCTGTTCGGTACGACGCTCTCCTGCGGCGCACCGGGCGGCGTAGGTATGGGCGGGATCATCGGAGGATTGACATTCACGATTCCACGACCTCCAGAAAGATGTCTTCGAGGGAGCGCAGAGCGGGTCGGAAACCGCGGATCTGTGCGCCGCACCCGCGCGCGGTGGTGAACAGCAACGCGCCGAGGTCGGCGCGCGCCTCCGAAAAGCGCAGACGATAGAAACTCCCGGACTGATGCAGGACGCGCGCCCCGTACTTACCCAGCCCCTCGATAAAACCGGGATTGGACAGGCGCAGTTCGACCTCGACCAGGGTACCATGGGTCTCTCGTAGTTCCGCGATATCGCCCTGCATGGCGATCTGGCCCTGGCGCATGACGATGATCTTATCGCAGATGCGCTCGATATCGGGTAACAGGTGGGAGGAGACTACGACGTTGATGCCTTTGCCATGCGAGATGCCGCGGATCAGGTCCAGCATCTCCTCGCGACCTGCAGGATCGAGGCCGTTGGTCGGTTCATCCAGGAAGAGGAGCTTAGGGCCATGCACCAGAGCCTGAGCGAGCTTGATGCGCTGCTTCATTCCGGTGGAGTAGGTCTCCACATTGCGGTAGCGGGCCTCGCCGAGGCCGGCATACTCCAGCACCTCGTGGGCGCGTTTCATGGCATCGGCTTCCGGCATCCCAACCAACTCCCCCGCTGCGGCAACGAAGGTGACGGCGTTCATACCGGGGATATGGCAGTCTACTTCGGGCATCAGGCCGATGCGCTGGCGGATCTGCATCCCTTCCGTAGCGACATCCAGCCCCAGCACCTGCCCGCTGCCCGCTGCAGGCGTCAGAAAGCCGAGCAGGGTCTTGAGCAGGGTGGTTTTGCCCGCGCCGTTCGGCCCGAGCAGGCCCGTGCAGCCCTCCGGCACTTCGACGGAGAGGTCATTGACAGCGACCTTCTTGCCATAGCGAACCGTGAGACCTGAGATTGTGGCGACCGGCATCCGGCGTCCTTTCTCTGTGCAGGATGAAACATCGTGTAGGATAATACATTGTGCAGGGCGGTACAAAATTCCTGCACTTCGGCAAACTATAGTACTTTACGGACCGATGCTCCCCCCGGTTTCACCGCTTTCCGTTCGGTTTTCCATTTCTCTCGCTCCCGTGAGGTATTCTCTCTGGTATGCGCGTCCTGATCCTTGCCAATGGCGATCCGCCCTCTCCGAAATTGGCGCGGCGTTGCGCCGCCGAACACGACCTCCTGCTCGCCACCGATGGCGCGGCCCACCGTGCGGCGGAGTTGGGGCTGTCGCCGGACATCATCTGCGGCGACTTCGATTCCGTGCGCCTGGACGTCGCACAACGGGAGTTTCCCCTGGCCGAATTTCTCCCCACTCCCGATCAGGAGCAGGCCGACCTCGAAAAGGCCATTCTGGTTGCCTGTGAGCGCGGCGCGACAGCCATCACCATCCTGGGAGCCTCCGGCGATCGCATGGACCACACCCTCGCCAACTTTGCCCTGCTTCTGCGCTACCATACCGAGATCCCCCTCTGCCTGCGGGATGACCTGACGACGACGCGGGCTGTCTCCGGTACGGAGGAGCAGGCGGGCGAATTAGTCCTGGTCGCCGAACCGGGCGATACCATCTCCCTCGTCTCCTTCACAGGTACGGCGCACGTCAGCGCGCTGGGAGTACAGTGGCCTCTCGACGCCGAGCTTCTGGCTATCGGGACGCGCGGCGTCAGCAACATTGCCCTCTCCGACCGCGTCACTATCCGGGTACAGGGCGGAGCCATCCTCGTATTCCATCTCCAGACCGCCCACCATCCCGACGTTTGAAGGAGATATCGCTGTTGGAAATTTAGATGTTGCGGATGCGGTTGACGGCGCCGAAGATAGCCACACCGAGGAGGACATAGGACCAGGGGTTGCTCAGATGCCAGAGGAAATAGGCGTGGTTGAATAGGGGATGCGTCGAATCGGTGATCAGCCAGCCTGCTATGATGCCGAGGAAGGCGCTGCCGCCCGCCAGGATCTCCATGGTCAGACCCCGCTTGCGTCCGGTGATGCGGAGGGCGATCTCGGCGATGGCGAGGCCATAGAGGAAGCCGAAGGCGATGCCGAAGAACCCGAATCCCATGCCAATGGACGTTAGCAGCCAGCCGCCGAAGGCCGCCGCCAGCAGGCAGGCGGGGATCGCCAGGGCCATGCTGCCCGCGCTCACCTGATAGAGCCGGGACTTTTTATTGCTGGCGCACTCGCGGCAGAGCATCCCGACCGCCGCCGGAATGGAGCAGTCCGGGCAGATCGGGACACTACAGCGCGAGCAGCGGAGGCTCGTCACCGCCTGACGGCGGCATTTGCAGCGGAGAGGCTGAGTAGCAGTCATTTCTTATTGGGAGTATTTTTCCCCGGTTTGTTATGGAACGAGTTGTCGATGGTAGAGCCGTTCTCATCGTGGCCCAGTTCGGTGAATTTGTTGTTCAGGCCGGTAATCATCTCCATCAAGGCCTGGCTCATCTCTTCGCCCTGCACCGGCTTGTCGTCGGCGGTCAGCAACGGAGATTTGGGCCAGATCATGTGGTTCTCCGCCAGGTAGGTCAGCGAGGCGTAAGCGGGATTGGTATGCGGCGCCGTGATGGTGGCTTTGCCCGGCAGCGCAATGGATTTGCCCAGTTCCTTGGCTCCCGGTCCGGGGCGGGAGAGCCCGGCGGCGGCGTAGTCGCCGAAGCGGGCCAGGATGGAGGCCAGGGCAAAGCGGGTCAGAGGCTGTGTTTTCCAGTCGTCCTTGCTCAGGGTCTGAGCTACCTTGTCCGGCACAGGCGCGCTGTGGTTGCGCTGCCAGGTGTTGTTTTCCAGCGCGCGGGCCAGCTTTGCCAGCGCCAGCACGGCCTCCTGGTGCGTTACCTTGGCCTCGCCATGAAACCCCTTGTCGCTGGAGACCGACATCACGTTGTTCTTCAAAACGGCCTGCACGGCGGGGACTGCCCAGTGGTTGCTGCGGACATCGGAGGGGAGCCCCTGAGCCGACGCCAGTGTCGGCAGCGCCAGGGCGCAGAGGGTGAATAGTACCGGAAATCCATTTCTTCGCATGAGAAATCTCCCTTTAGCTGCTTTCGCGTATGGCGCGGTACTCCTCCAGGGCTCGGCCCGTTCCGATGGCGACACAGGAGAGCGGGTCTTCCGCGACATAGACGGGGATGCTGGTGGCGGCGGACAGCAATTTGTCGAAACCGCGTAGTAGTGCGCCTCCACCGGTCAATACGATGCCGCGTTCGATAATGTCAGCCGCGAGTTCCGGCGGCGTCTGCTCCAGCACACGCTTGACTTTCTCGACAATCGCCGTTACCGGTTCGGAGAGCGCTTCGCGAATTTCGGTCGAACTGACCTCGACGGTCTTGGGTAGCCCCGCTACCAGGTCGCGCCCACGCACCAGCAGCGTCAACTCCTGCTCCAGGGGATAGGCAGAACCGATCTTCACCTTAATTTCTTCGGCAGTTCGGTCGCCGATCATCAGGCTATAAACGGATTTGACATGGCGCACAATCACTTCGTCGATACGATTGCCCGCTACCCGCAGGCTCTCGCTGGTGACGATGCCGTCCAGGGAGATGACGGCGATGTCGGTCGTGCCGCCGCCGATGTCCACCACCATATTGCCGCCAGGCGTGGAGATCGGCAGCCCCGCGCCGATGGCAGCGGCCATCGGCTCTTCGATGGTATGCGCCTCGCTCGCGCCTGCCTCCCGCGCCGCCTGCACGACGGCCCGGCGCTCGACGCTGGTGACCTGGGAGGGGACACAGACCAGCACACGGGGCTTGAAGAGGCGTTTCCGCCCGACCACCTTGGCGAAGAGATACTCCAGCATCTTCTGAGTGGTAGTGTAGTCGGCGATGACGCCATCGCTCATCGGGCGAATGGCGACGATGTCGCCGGGGGTGCGCCCGATCATCAGGCGCGCCTCCTCCCCGACGGCGAGGATTTTCTTGCTATGCTTGTTGATGGCAACGACCGAAGGTTCCCGCAGGACGATGCCCTTACCGCGCATATACACGAGGATATTGGCCGTTCCCAGGTCTACTCCCAGTTCCGGCACCAGACTGAACACGCGGTCCTCCTAAATTCCCCAACCAATCAGTGCTTTGCGATCAGTGTATCGGAGTGCGCGTGACGTTTGCGCCGAGGCTCTGCAGCTTGGGGACGATGCCCTCATAGCCGCGATCCAGGTGCTCCAGGCCGCTGATCTCCGTCTGGCCCTCCGCCGCCAGTCCCGCCACCACGACCGCCGCGCCGCCCCGCAGGTCGGTGCAGGTGACCGGCGCGCCGGTCAACCGATCCACCCCATGGATGACGGCGGTCCGATCCTCCACCCGAATGTCGGCGCCCATGCGGGCCAACTCCGTCGTATAGCGGAAGCGGCTCTCGTAGACGGTCTCGGTGATCATGGAGACCCCATCGGCCAGGGTGAGCAGCGCCGCGAACGGCTGCTGCATGTCGGTGGGAAAGCCCGGATGCGGCATGGTCTTGATGTCGGTCGCGCCGATCTTGCCCACGCGCCGGACCCGATACCCCTCCTCGACCGATGTCACCTCGATATTGCAGTCCCGCATTTTGGCGAGGACCGGGCGACAGTGGTCCTGAACGGCGTTGCGGATGGTGATGTCGCCGCCGGTGATCGCCGCCGCCAGGGCGAACGTGCCGGCCTGCAGACGGTCGGGAATGACGGTGAACTCCGTGGGATGCAGCTCTTCGACGCCCTCGATACAGATGGAGGCCGTTCCCGCCCCATAGATATGAGCGCCGCAGGCGTTCAGGAAGTCCGCCAGGTCTATGATCTCCGGCTCCGCCGCCGCGTTCTCGATAATGGTCTTGCCCGACGCGCGGCAGGCCGCGATCATCAGGTGCTGGGTGGCCCCGGCGCTGGGAAACTCCAGGACGATGTTCGCGCCCCGGAAGCGCCGCACCTCTCCGGTGTAGATGCCATGCTCCAGATGGAGACGGCAGCCGAGCTGCTCCAGCCCTTTGACATGGAAATTGACGGGCCGGGCGCCGATGTCACAGCCGCCGGGCATCGCGACGGAGGCGTGTCCGAACCGCGACAGGAGTACCCCGAGGACATTGAAGGAAGCGCGCATCTTACGTACCAGGTCGTGCGGCGCTTCGGAAGTGGTCAATCGGGTCGCATCTATCTCCAGCGCGCCATCCGGGCGGAAATCCGTTTTCACCCCCAGATGCCGAAAAATCTCCATCAATGTGAAGACGTCGCGTATATGCGGAACGTTATGTAGTACGGTCTTTCCCGGCACGAGCAGTGCCCCGGCCATAATTGCCACCGAGTCGTTCTTGCTTCCGCCCACCTCCACCATGCCATGAAGCGGTTGCCCGCCTCGAATGAGTATTTTCTCCAAACGCTTTTTTACCTTCCTGCTCCGGTTGGTTGGAATATGCGCCAATAATTGGTGATAACGTTCACTTCGGGTGGATTTCTACCTGCTAAGTATACAGATTTGTAAGCCCGGTGTCAATCAGTAGACAAAAATCCTTGCTCCCACGTTCCAGAATTTTGGGGCTGAGGGCGGTATACTCTTTGGGAGGCGCGAAAGGCTTACAAATAAACCATCATCCTGACTTTCGATAGAGTTCCTCACCGAACTCTGGCAAGGAGAGAAGGCTTTGTTCTTGATAGGAGGACTGTTTGATAATCCCTGGGTCCAGTCCGTACTGCTGGGCCTGCTGCAGGGGCTGACCGAGTTTCTGCCCGTCAGCAGCACGGCGCATATGGCGATTGCGCCCCAACTCCTTTTCGGCATGCAGGACCCCGGCTCGGCTTTCTCCGCCATTGTCCAACTGGGACCGATTGCGGCCATCATCTGGTATTTCCGGGACGATCTGAGCCGCTATCTGCGTGGGATCTTGCGGACCGGATCTCCGGGCAATGCCAAAAACGATCTGGATGCGCGCCTGGGCTGGTTCACGCTGCTGGGGACCGTGCCAGGTTGTGTCGCCGGGTTCCTGTTGGAATCCAAGATCGACAACGAGTTCCGCCGCCTGACCGTCATTGCCGTCAGTCTGATCGTCCTGGCCATCATTCTCGGGATCGCCGAGAAAGTCGGCAAGCGCAACAAATCGCTGGAGGAGATGACGCTGGGTGAGAGCCAGGTGATCGGCTGGGCGCAGATCCTCTCCCTGGTCCCCGGCACTTCACGCTCGGGCGTCACCATCACCGCCGGGCTGTTCCAGGGCCTGGAGCGGGAGAGCGCGGCGCGGTTCAGCTTTCTGCTGGGCCTGCCCTTCATCACCGCGGCGGGGTTGTACAAGCTGGCGAAGGTCATTCTGGCTGCGCGGAAGGCGGGAGAGATGAGCGACTTCGTTGCCTTCGTCGGCCCCTACCTGCTGGGCGCGGTGGTGGCGGGCGTCTTCGCCTATATCGTCGTCCACTGGTTCCTGGGGTATATGAAGAAGCATAACACCGGCATCTTCATTCTCTATCGCATCCTGCTCGGCATCGCGCTGCTGCTCCTGCTCCACTTCCACCTGATTAAGGATACCCCCAGGGTGCCGAAAGGACAAGAGAAGCCGCTCTTTGCGCAGCCGCTCTCCGGCACAAACACGCCTGCGCCAGAGCCGAACCTGGAGCCATGAATACCATCGCATGTGATGTCCTGATCGTCGGCGGGGGGGCGGGCGGCACTGCCGCCGCTCTCGCCGCCTCCGGGGCCGGAGTGCACGTCTGCCTCCTCGAACAGACGGAATGGCTCGGCGGGCAGTTGACCACGCAGGGCGTATGCACCCCGGACGAGCAGCAGCACATCGAGACTTTCGGCGGTACATCTCGCTACTACGCCTTTCGCCAGGCGATCCGCGCCTGGTATCGCGAACACTACACCCTCACCCCCGAAGCGGCAGCCAACCCCCATCTCAATCCCGGCAACTGCTGGGTCAGCCGGCTCAGCTTCGAGCCGCAGGTCGGCGCGGCCGTCCTGCGCGCCATGACCCGGCCCCTCGAAGAGGACGGTCGTCTCCGGATCTTCTTCCGGACCCAGGCCCTCGCCTGCGAGACCACTCAAGACGCAGAATTAGAAGAACCGGGGATCCAGGTGACGGCAGTGCTTGCGCGCAACGATACGGGGGAGGAGTGGCGCTTTACGCCCCGCTATGTGCTGGATGCGACCGACCTGGGCGAACTGCTGCCCCTCTGCGGGGAGCAAGGAGTAGACTGGACGGTGGGCGCGGAGAGCCGCGCCGAGACCGGCGAGCCCGACGCGCCCAATGAGCCTCGCCCCGACTGGGTGCAGCCCTTCACCTTCCCCTTCGCCCTGGACTGGTCGCCGGAGACGGCGGCGGAGAACGTCATTCCCCCGCCCGAAGACTACGAACAGCTCAAGGCTGAACAGAAGTACCATATCCAGCATGGCGCGATTACCGGCCTGTTCGCCGGCAAGATGCCCTGGTGGAAGTACCGCCGCGTCCTCGCCGCCGAGAACTTTGCCGACCCCCACGTTCCCTCCGACCTCGCCATGATCAACACCGCCGGCAACGACTACTACGGCGGCAACGTCATCGGCGCATGGGCCGAAGGCGAGCAAGAGAGGATTTCACCACCCGCTGCGCTAGAGGACACAGAGGGACACAGAGGCAACACAGAGAAATACCAAGAGAGAGAAGAGAACGATCCACAGATTAACGCAGATTACCGCAGATTAAAAGCGGAAGAGCGGGGAGAATCTCGTGAAGATTATGCGGAAGTGACGTTAGCCCGTGCCCGTCGTGCTTCTTTGGGTTATGTATACTGGCTGCAGACGGAATGTCCGAGGGAGGTTTCTGAATCTTCTCCGCATTCCTCTGTGGAACCTCTGTGTCCCTCTGTGTCCTCTAGCGCAGCGGGTGGTGAAAAAGGTTATCCTGAATTTCGGCTACGTCGTGATATCTTCGGCACGGCGGATGGGTGCTCGATCATGCCGTATATCCGGGAATCGCGGCGGATTCGGGCGCTGCGGCCCATTCTGGAGCAGGAGATCGTGGTCAAGGATTTCCAGGGCAATGTCTGCCGGGGCGACGCGGCGCGGGCCGTTTTTATGCCGGATACCGTCGGCATCGGGCACTATGCGCTGGACATCCATCCGAACGGGAATGGGGAGCCCAACGCTTATGTCGCCACACGACCGTTCCAGATCCCGCTCGGAGCGCTGGTTCCCGTGCGCTGGCGCAATCTGCTTCCCGCCTGCAAGAACCTGGGCGTGACCCACCTCACCAATGGGGCGTATCGCCTGCATCCGATTGAGTGGAATATCGGCGAGACGGCGGGGCAGTTGGCCGTCTTCTGTTTGCGCCATGGGATCACGCCGCAGGCGGCTTATGCCGATGCGACGCGGCGGGGGGAACTGCAGGCCTTGTTGCTCCAGCAAGGCATCCCCCTCCACTGGTATATTGATGTGCCGCTGGGGCATTCGGCCTTTGTCGCGGTGCAGACCCTGGCAGGGACGGGGATTCCTTTGGGGAGTGAAACAGATCTGCGCTTCGGCCCAGACGCGCCGATCTCGCCTGCCGATTGGAACGCATGGCGGGCCGCAACCCGGAAGTGGGAGACGCCGGTCAGTTTTCAGGGTACGCGGGCGGAGGCAGCGCTTCTCCTCTGTCTGTGATAAGGGCATTCCACCTACTTCTGGGGAATCCACTGGTTCTCCCGCCCGCAGGGCGGTTGGCCGAAGGCCCGCAAGACGGGTCGTTCACGGCCCGGCAAATGCTCTGCTGTAAAGATTAGCAGGAAAAAGCGCTCACTTCCCGTATAATAGAGGGGAGGGCGCGAAGAGATCAGGGCTTTAATCCGCGTTGCATTCGCGTCCGAATGGACGCTTGGCCGAAGGCCCCCTAGACGGGTACGTTCTGTACCCGGAAGCCGTTGCGCCGTGATGGAAAGACGATGCGATTTGTAGTCATCACCGGCCCCTCGGGGTCGGGAAAAACGCTGGCGTTACATAGTTTCGAGGATGCAGGTTACTATACGGTGGATAACCTGCCGCCCCGCCTGCTGCCTGCGCTCGTCGCCTTCTGTCGGTCGGAGGGCATGGAGCGCGCCGCCGTGGTAGTGGATACCCGGTCCGGGTCGGCATTCGCGGAGTTGCCGGACGTGCTGGATACGATGCGCAGGGGCGATCCTGGGGTGGAAGTGCTGTATCTGGATGCCAGCGACAACGCCCTGGTGCAGCGCTACAAGGAGACGCGCCGTCCGCATCCGTTGCGCCGGGTCGGGCCGAAAGGGGTGCCGCAGGTCGGGATCCTGGAGGCGATCACGGCGGAGCGCGCCCTCCTGGAATCGGTGCGTATCCTCGCCGATCATATCTTCGATAGCAGCGCCCTGACCCCGGCTCAGTTCCGCGATGTGCTCCATGCCGCCTATGCGCAGGACACGCGCCCCGGCCTGTTGGTGACGGTGGTCTCCTTTGGTTTCAAGTACGGCCTGCCGGTGGACGCCGACCTGGTGTTCGATGTGCGGTTCCTTACCAATCCCCACTATGTGCCCGAACTCAAACCCCTGGATGGGCGGGATGCCCGCGTCGCCGCCTATGTCCACAACGACCCGCTCACACGCCCCTTCCAGGCGAAAATGGAAGACCTGGTCAGTTTCGCCCTGCCGGAGTACCAGCGTGAGGGGAAAGCCTACCTCACGATCGCCATCGGGTGCACCGGCGGGCAGCACCGCTCCGTCGTGCTGGCGGAGGACCTCACGGCGAAATTGCGTCAGGAGGGTTATCATGTCGCGCTGCAGCATCGGGACGCGGAGGTGAACCGGAAGCAGAACGCGCCCGGCAATGGACAGGAGCGCGCCCTGCCCGGAAAGGAAACGTCGGCATGAACACCCTGGTGACGTTCCTCAAGTGGTTCTATCCCGGAATGCGGGTCAAGCGCTGGGTCGGATTGGGCTTTGCAGGCCTGCTGATCTTCCTTGTGGGGATGGGCGTGGTCCTGCAGTCGCATGAGGAGGGGAGCAAGCCGCTGGCCGTGCGTATCGCCGAGTGGCTCATCCTGCGCATCCATCTGTATGTCCGCCCCGGTATTTTCGGCGCGGTGCTCACCTTTGTCGGTTTTCTGCTCTGCGTGTTCGCGCTGGGCAAACTGATCCACTCCCTTACCAGTGTGCTGGACCCGGAGATGGCGCCCGGCGGGCTGGTGGATGTGATCTATCAGAAGCGACGTCTGGCGCAGGGGCGACGGATCGTGGTCATCGGGGGAGGCACGGGGCTTTCGACGATGCTGCGCGGCTTGAAGCGATTTTCCGGCAATATCACCGCCATTGTGACCGTTGCGGACGATGGCGGCTCTTCGGGCCGCCTGCAGAAGCAACTGGGCATCCTGCCTCCCGGCGACATTCGCAACTGCCTGGTGGCCCTCGCCGACGCCGAACCGTTGATGACCGAACTGTTCCAGTTTCGCTTTCGGGATACGGCGATGCAGCGCCAGGCGGCGGGTGGGACCGGCTACGGCGACGGGTTGCGCGATCATGCGTTCGGCAACCTGCTCATTGCCGCCATGTGCGCTATCAACGAGGGGGATTTTGAGAGGGCGGTGCGGGAGACCAGCCGCGTTCTGAACATCCGTGGGAGCGTCCTGCCCTCCACCGTCGAGCACGTGCGCCTCCGCGCGGAGATGGAGGATGGCTCCTACCTGGAGGGTGAAACGACCATCGCCCACTCGCCCCTGAAGATCAAGCGCGTCTCCCTGGTTCCCAATGAGGTCTGTCCGGTGGATGATGTGCTGGACGCGATCCAGAAGGCGGATGTCATCGTCATCGGGCCGGGCAGCGTCTACACCAGCATCATTCCCAACCTGCTGGTACGCGGGGTGCCGGAGGCGATCCGCCGCTCCCGGGCAAAGAAGGTCTATGTCTGCAATGTGATGACCCAGCCGGGCGAGACCGACGGTTTCTCCGCCTGCGACCATGTGAAGGCGATTGAGAACCACGCCCACCAGCGCATCTTCGAGTATGTCCTGGTCAACACGGGCCGCCCCAGCACGGAGCTGTTGGAGAAGTATCGCCATGTCGGCTCGGTGCTCGTCGAGCCGGACATAGATCGGATCAAGGCGGAGGGCTACCGCCCCATCCCCGGCGACTTCATCAATCAGTCCGATGTCGTTCGCCACGACGCGACCATGCTGGCCGAGGCCATCATGCGCCTGTTGCGGTAGGAGGGACCGGGGCGTCCAGCGTCTCCCGCACTTTCTTCGCCAGGGTATGGAGCGTATAGGGCTTCTCCAGAAAGGCGACGTCGGCGGCGAGGCGTCCCTGCGAGACGATCCCCGTCTCCGTATAGCCTGATGCATAGAGCACGCGGATGCCGGGGCGCAGCGCACAGAGCCTCTCGGCGACCTGTGGCCCGCTCATCTGCGGCAGGACGACGTCTGTCAGCAGCAGGTCGATGGCCTGCGGGTACTGTTCGGCGAGGCGCAACGCCTCGTTGCCGTCTCCCGCCTCCAGCACCCGATACCCCTTGGATACCAGGGTTTGGGCGGCCATGGCGCGCACCATCGGCTCATCCTCCACCAGCAGGATCGTCTCTCTCCCTTCCGGCGCGGGCGCCGTCTGGGGCAGGTGGGCGGGATCCTGGCTTGCGGAGATGCGCGGCAGATAGATCTTGAATGTGGCTCCCTGTCCGGGTTCGCTATAGACCCAGATATGCCCGCCATTCTGCTTCACGATACCGTAACAGGTCGCCAATCCCAGGCCGGTGCCCTGCCCACTCTGCTTGGTGGTGTAGAACGGCTCAAAAATATGCTCCTGTACGCTCTTCTCCAGGCCGGCGCCCGTGTCGCTGACCGCCAGCAGAACATAGTCGCCGGGCTCCACGCCCACATGGCGACGGGCATACTCTTCATCCAGAACCACATCGCGGGCCTCGATCTGGACTTTCCCGCCCTCCGGCATGGCATCGCGGGCATTGATGACGAGATTAAGAAGGACCTGCTGCATCTGTCCCGCATCCGCCCGGATCCAGCCCTGCTGCTCTTCCAGATGCATCGTCAGTTCGATATGCTCTCCAATAAGGCGGCGGAGGATCTGGTCGGTCTGCAGGATGAGATCCCGCAGATGCAGGGGCACCGGAGCGATGATCTGTTTGCGGGCAAAGGCCAGTAGCTGCCGGGTCAGGCCGGCGGCGCGCTCTCCGGCCTGGAGGATATTGGTCAGGTAGTTGTGCAGCTCGATTCCTGCCGGTGTTTCGCTGAGGGCCAGCTCCGTAAAGCCCAGCATGGCCGTCAGGATATTGTTGAAGTCGTGGGCCACGCCTCCTGCCAGGCGCCCGATGCTCTCCAGTTTCAGCGCCTGCAGCAGTTGCTCCTCCAGGCGCTTCCGGTCGGTAATCTCGATCCCCATCCCTCCGATCAGGGCGGCGCCACTCTCATCCGTGAGCGGAAACTTGTGGGTGAGCCAGTGGCGCTGTCCGCCATGCTTCGGAGTGATCTCCTCGAATTCCATGGGCCGGTTCTCTTCCAGCACCCGGCGATTGTTGGCGCGTAGCTGTTGGGAGACCTCCTCGGGCCAGCGCTCCTCAAAGGGGCGTCCCTGGATCTCTTCCAGCTTCATATCATGCGCCGCTTCAAACGCCCGATTGACGAACACGACGCGCCCGTCCACATCCTGAATGTACGCGATGATGGGGCAGTTCACCATGAATGCCTGGAAGCGGTGTTCGCTCTGATGCAGCGCTCTTTCGGTGCGTCGGCTCTCGATGGCGATGCTCACCAGTTGGCTCGCGGCTTCAATGACGCGCTGCTCCTCTGCGTTGGGGGTGCGGGGCGCGCGGTAGTACATGGCGAAGGTTCCAAAGACGTCCTCCGTTGCGGAGAGGACCGGATAAGACCAACAGGCCCGCAGGCCGTAGGGCAATACCAGGTGGCGATACGGCGCCCAGAGGGGGTCGGAAGCGATATCCCCTGTGATGACCGGTTGCTTACGATACGCCGCCGTGCCGCAACTCCCTATTCCCTCCCCAATTTCGATGCCTTCGACCGCCTGATTGAGCGCCTTTGGGAGATGGGGACCCGCTCCGACGTGTAAGAGGTTGGTTCCCGGTTTGATCAGCAGGATGGAGCCGATCATCTGCGGATATTGTCGCTCCAGTTCCAGGATCAACTCCTCAAAGATTTCGGGCAGGGGGCGGCGGGCAAGAATTTTTTCCAGAAATTGCTTCTGATAGGTGAGCCATGCTTCCTGCTGTTTGCTCTCCGTAATGTCCTGAATGGTGCCGAAGAGGCGGATGGGTTTGCCCTCCGCATCGAGGAGCGCCTGCCCTGTTCCCCGCGTATAGCGTATCTGCCCATCCGGCTGGAGAATGCGGGCTACATTGCCATAGGGATCGCCCCGCTCTATCGCTGTCTGTATCTTCACAAATAACCCGGCGGCATCGTCCGGATGGATCCCCTGGCGGTACTCTTCATAGGTCGGGGGGCCAAGCGCCGGGTCGCGCCCGAAGATACGGTAGACCTCTTCGGACCAAACGACGCTTCCCGTGAGCAGATCGAATTCCCAATAGCCGATCTGCCCCATACGCTGCATCGCCACCTGCAGTTCGTGGTTCTTGGCCTGCTCCACCCGCATCTGCTCGATCTCGCGGGCATGATCTGCCTGCAACCGGCGATTTTCCGCTTGAAGCGCTTCCAGTTGGGCTTGCAGGTTTTCCATGTCTGATGGCCTCATGCGCTTGCGCTCCTCTATGAGCCTGGAGAGTGATGTGATGGAACAGAAAGAATCGAACGGTGGCACAGGCGGAGAGGGCAGCCTGCTATGTACTATTATAGCAGAAAGGAGGCAGAGACATTGCCGATGGCTCTGCCTGCGAAAGTAGCAAGCGCATCCAATTCGCGAAATCGGGGTCATTCTGTGGTATACTGAATCCAATCGCTCTTCCTGGCGAATCCAGGATGGCATGTTACGACCTACGCTTGAGGAAAACGCCTCTATCTCTCGCGCATTTCGCAATGGTGCGTCGGAGATAGAGGTTTTGTATTTTCAGGCGGCCTACTCGGTACATGTTTGCGGATGGCCCTTGCTTCACTCGCCAACAATGTGGCAAGGCGTCAGGAAGGAACCTTATTTCGATGTCAGATGCAACATCCAAATTGGCTTTCACCACACAATGCCTGCCCGGTTCTGAAGCAGAAAAGCAAGAACAGGAGCGGATTGCGGAATTTCTGCGCAATAAGGCGCTTCGCCAGGACGAAGAGCAACGCAACCAGCCCGCGCGTGCCGCCCAACGGGAAGCAGCATACCAGACGGCCTTTGAGGCGAACCATAAGCGAATGCGGAACGAAAATTCCTATCGCTATGTAAAGCGAGAGAAGGAGAGATAGAAGATGGCACATCGCCATAAACATCGTCACAAGCCGCGCCATCACACGCATGCCATGAAGCCCGAGCAACTGTCCCTCGGAGAATCGAGACCGTCTCCGCTGGCAATCTCCGCAACGGCCTCTTCTCATCCACTACCCACAGAATTAAGTGCGGAGCACCAGGATCTCGTTTTATCGCCAGTCACCCATGTGAGGGAGGTGCCATCTGATGCGGCAAAAGGATAAGGATAGTGAAACCACAGACGAGGAGATAACGCAGGTCATTTCCGATCTCTATCTCCCCTCCTGGACCGAAAAGAACGCTCCTACCCAACCCCTCGCAACGGCGCTGCCTCTGGATATTGGCAAAAACCTGTGTCTTCAAAACTTCATACAGCGGTGCCGTACCATGAGACTGAGGCTCCCCGCAGAGCAACAGGCCGAGGTTCCTGCGCTTGCCATAGAAAAGCTCGCAATAGAGTGGAACCTGACGGATGATGGGATTTTTCAAGGGCGTCCAAAGACGTCCTTGCCGCAGCCGCTTGCTTCCATAACCCACATCATGTACCTACTTCAACCGGTAAGATAAGGTACAAGGAGAAGAGATGGACAAACAGAATAGAGGCTACAAGAACAAAGTGAAAAGCGTCCACAAAGCGCCGCTACAATCCACACCTTCCAGACTTCCGGAGTTGCCTCCTGTCACGACGGAGGACGCCACCACTCCCAAAGGCAAACAAGGGTTCTCCACAGACAAAAAGAAATAGCCCCTTTGCACGGATGGACCCATCCACGTGCCTGAAAGAAGAGATGAGAATGGCTGCCAAACAACTGTTGTTTTCCGAAGAGGCCCGTCAAGCGTTGGAGCGCGGCGCAAACGCCGTCGCCAATGCCGTCAAAGTGACATTAGGGCCGAAAGGCCGCAATGTCGTGTTAAACAAGAATTACGGCTCGCCCCTGATCACCAAGGATGGCGTGACCGTCGCCAGCGAGATCGAATTGGAAGATCCTGCGGAGAACCTGGGCGCGCAACTCGTCAAAGAGGTTGCGCGCAAGACCAATGATGTCGCTGGGGACGGCACGACGACGGCGACCATCCTGGCACAGAGCATCGTTCATGAAGGCTTGCGCTACGTTACGGCGGGCGGCAATCCGCTGCTCGTCAAAAAAGGGATCGAGACGGCGGTCGCCAGGGCCGTGGAGGAACTCCACTCCCTTGCGCTCCCCGTCCGAGGGGACAAAGAGAAAGTCGCCTCCGTTGCTTCGATTGCAGGCAACGATCCCGAGATCGGGATGCTGGTGGCGGACGCGCTGGAAAAAGTCGGCCAGGATGGCGTGATCACCATCGAAGAGAGTAAGAGCCTCGATACCTCTACCGAGTTTGTGGAGGGGATGCAGTTCGACAAGGGCTATCTCTCCGCCTATTTTGTCACGGATACCGAGCGCATGGAAGCCGTGCTCGAAAATCCCTACATCCTCATTTATGAGAAGAAGATCTCTCATCCTGCGGAGGTGGTGGGGCTGCTGGAAAAGGTGTCGAAGGAGCGCCGCCCTCTCGTCCTCATCGCGGAGGATGTGGAAGGCGATGCCCTGGCGACGCTGGTTATCAACAAGCTGCGTGGGAGCCTGGTGAGTGTTGCGGTCAAGGCGCCCGGCTTTGGCGACCGCCGCAGGGCCATGCTGGAAGACATTGCCGTTTTGACCGACGGCAAGTTCGTCAGCGATGACCTGGGCATGAAACTGGAGAATCTGGATCTCTCCTTCCTGGGAACCGCCGAGCGCGTGATCGTCGGCAAGGGCGAGACGACCCTCCTCTCCGGAGGCGGCAGCACCGAGGCGATTCAGGGCCGGATCTGCCAGATCAAAGCCCAGCTTGAGGAGGCCGAGAGCAGCTACGACCGAGATAAACTGCAGGAGCGGCTGGCAAAGTTGGTGGGCGGCGTGGCTGTCATCAAAGTCGGAGCGGCCACCGAGACCGAACTCAAAGAGAAGAAACACCGTTTCGAGGACGCGCTTTCTGCCACCCGCGCAGCGGTCGAAGAGGGCATTGTGGCCGGCGGCGGCGTGGCCCTGATGAACGTACAGAGCGTGCTGGAGGGCTTGCCAGGCGGTCCCGACGAGCAGCACGGCATCGCCATCGTACGCCGTGCGCTGGAAGAGCCATTGCGCCAGATCGCGGCCAACGCGGGCTTCGAGAGTTCCGTCGTCGCCGCGAAGGTGAAGAGCCTGCCGCAGGGCCAGGGGTTTGACGCGGCCACGGAAGCGTATGGCGATATGATCGCGGTGGGCGTCATGGATCCGGTCAAGGTGACCCGCTATGCCCTGCAGAATGCGGCTTCCATCGCCAGCCTGATCCTGACCACGGAAGTGTTGGTCGTGGAACAAAAGGACCTACCTGCGGCGGATTAAGCGGACGTAGGTCCGCACAGTCCCATCAAGAAGAATCGGCAAGGGCGCGGAGATTCTCCGCGCCCTTGCCGATTCGGATGCCGAATGGCTGTTTTCATAGGAAACGAGGTCACGCTGCCGAACAATGCTTTCGCTTCATGAAAAGCCCGGTTACATCGTAATGCCTAGAAACCCTCTTGACATCCTCCTTAAACTATGCTAATATGCTAAAAACATAGTTCTTTTCGTTAAAAAGGTAGGTTTTATGCGCCTTCACGGTCGAATGCCCATGGATGAGTCAAAACACAAGAATCGCATCCCTCTCTACAAACGCATTAAGGAAGAGATCGTCCATCAAATCAACACGGCCCAGTTCACCCCCGGCGCGGCGCTGCCGACACGTTCTGAACTTGCCGCGCATTATAACACGACCATAGCGACGGTAGACCGCGCCATGCTGGAACTGGCACGTGACGGCATCGTGACCGGCGGAAGCGGCCGAAGAACGTTTGTCAGCGATGCCCCTGTTCAGAAAGCGCAAAAGATCGCCGTCGTCTGGAGCGCTCCCGAGGAGCATATCAGCGGGACGGGGGGGGACTTTTTCGGGCCGCTCAACAGTGGCATCCGACAGGCATGCGCGGAGTTTATGCTGGAGGTGCATTTCCGCGCGGCGCTGTTGACCTCCTATGCGGACGTTTTGAAGGAAACCGGAACGCAGGGTCTGCTCGTGCTCCGGCCGGACTACAGCGATATCCCCGTTCTGGAAAACCTGAGCGCGCAGGGCATTCCGGTTGTGACGGTTCCGGGTATCCTGGAAGCCGAACACATCGCTTCCGTCTCTTCGGATAACATCATGGGGATGGGGCAGGCTATAGACCACCTGGTTTCGCTGGGCCATCGCGATATCGGCTTTGTGTGCCTGACGGCGACCATACCCGATCATTTTGAACGCCTTCAAGGGTTTCACTTGGCTATGGGGCGTCACGACCTGCGCC
>Ga0070734_10000993_pt1 | contig 46580 bp, 45 predicted proteins | sample Coa_R1_8_FD_66444 | JGI IMG/M metagenome (GOLD analysis project Ga0070734, IMG submission 66444) | Surface soil microbial communities from Centralia Pennsylvania, which are recovering from an underground coalmine fire - Coalmine... | ecosystem: Environmental > Terrestrial > Soil > Unclassified ...
AGAACAATCGGCTGTACGCGATGATTGGAGATAAATCTGGCTACTGATAATTGGCTACCGGCAACCAACTCTATGAGCCTCAAAGCAAAACTCGAAGCGATTATTTACGCGGCAGAGACGCCCATCACGCTCGACCAACTCACGCAATTGACCAAGGAACCCGCGATCACTGAAGTCGGCAAAGACGATAGCAATGATGCGAAGTCGCGTGTGCGGGCTGCGTTGAATGAATTGATTGCCGAGTATGCGAGCCCCGCTCACGGGGTAGAAATCCGCGAAGTTGCCGGCGGCTATCGCATGTCCACCAAACCGGAGCAGCACGACGTAGTTCGTGCTTTTGCAAAAAGTTTGAAGCCTCCAATCCGGCTTTCATTGCCGGCCCTGGAGACACTAGCCGTCATCGCCTACAAGCAGCCGGTCACTGTGCCCGAGATTAGTGATATTCGTGGAGTGGACTCCGGCGGCGTCATTGCGACTTTGCTCGACCGCAAGCTCATCACCACCGCGGGACGCAAACAGGTGATTGGAAGGCCGATTCTTTATAAGACCACGAAGGAATTTCTGCTTCGCTTCGGCTTGAAAGATGTGAATGAGTTGCCGAGCATGGAGGAATTCGAGAAGTTGGTTTCGGAATCATTTGAGAGCGATCTTCTTCCACTCGATGGCGGCGTAGCCGATGCAACGGGTGTTCCATCCGCCGAAACGGCAATCGAAGAAAGCATCGAAACTGAAAATAACGAAGACGCGCCTCGCAACGATATTCATCTCGTTGCCTCCGGATCCACAACTGACGAGCCTCAAGAGTCTGAAGGGTAGGAACTTTCCATGCCCGCAGAACGCCTGCAAAAAATCATTTCCGCCGCCGGTATTGCATCCCGCCGGAAATCCGAACAGCTCATTGCCGGAGGATTGGTTTCAGTTAATGGCAAAGTTGTCACTGAACTTGGCACGAAAGCCGATCTTGAACACGACCATATCCGTGTCAACGGCAAACTTCTCCGTGGCACGGAGCGACATGTTTATCTGTTGATGAACAAGCCGAAAGGCTATGTCACAACTTTGAACGACCCAGAAAAGCGTCCCACCGTCATGGACTTGCTGCGCGGTGTGAAAGCCCGCGTTTATCCTGTGGGGCGTCTGGATTATGCCAGTGAAGGATTGCTATTACTCACCAACGACGGGGAGTTTGCGAATTATCTAATGAAAGCTGCGTCGCACGTGCCGAAGACTTACATGGTGAAAATTTCAGGAACACCTGCGAATGATCATCTCGATCGTTTGCGCGAAGGCCTTACTATCTCGACCGAGCGCGCTGGAAAACGGGTGCGGACGGCTCCGGCGCAGATCAAAGTAATTCGCGAGGGGGCAAATCCCTGGTATGAAGTCACGCTCATTGAAGGCAAGAACCGCCAGATTCGGCGGATGTTTGAAGAGATCGGCCATCATGTGGAGAAGATCAAACGCGTGCGCTATGGCCCGCTGGAGTTGGATGTGCATCCCGGAAAATATCGACAACTCACATTGAAAGAAGTTGCGAGCCTTAAAGCCTCGGCAAAATAACTTACTTCTGGCACTTCGGGCAGTAGTGACTGCTTCTCCCCGCAATCACTACACGCTTGATTGGCGTCCTGCAAACCAGGCACAGCTCGCCTTCGCGACCATAGACGCGGTGTTGCAGCTGGAAGAATCCTTCTTCACCGTCTGAATCCACGTAATCGGAGACGGTTGACCCGCCAAGTTTGATCGCCTCGCGCAACACTTCCTGAATGGCCGGATGCAGCCGCGCTAAATCATCTTTTTTCAGCGAAGCAGCTTTTCTTGTCGGGCGAACACCTGTACGAAACAACGATTCGTCTGCATATATGTTCCCCACACCGCGAAGCAATTTCTGATTGAGCAGTGCGCTTTTAATCGGCGTCTTTCGCCCTCGAAATAATGGAATGAAATCTTGGAGCGAGACATCCAGAGGCTCTTTACCGCCCGGTTCAAATCCATAAGCAACACTCAGCCGCCCAAGACGCCGAGGATCCACAAAGCGCAGTTCCCTGCCCGATTTCAGAGTGGCAACCAGATGCGTGTGTTTAGCCAATTCGTCGGTGGGATCATTCACCAACATTCGTCCGGTCATGCCGAGGTGAACGACCCATTGGGCCTTTTCAGGGTGGTCACCCTTTGCTGATGATTTCTTCTTTGCGGACGGGGGCGTCCGCACCACACGATCTAAATCAAAAACAATATGCTTTCCGACGCGTTGGACGTCTGCGATCCGGCTGCCCTCAAGCACTTTGGCGATTTCCTTTGCTGGAGACTTCAACGGCTCGGGCTTGGATCCCAGCCATACCGATTCGATGACGTCTCCAATAACCCGCTTTGCCAATCCGCGGGCAATGGTTTCCACTTCAGGAAGCTCAGGCATGTGAGATAGTGTACAAGCGTGTTCGGAAGGTCACGGAACTTTGATGTTTGAGTACGCGTAAAAGAATCAATGCCTATGGAAGAAATGCGCGAGCGCCCCGACAGTAAGCCTGAAATTGTTGCTTTGCTTGCGATTGCGAGCGCAGTTACGCTCCTCCATCTGCTCACGAACAATCGCTATGGCATTCACCGCGATGAATTCCAGGTTCTTAGCGATGCGATGCATCTGGATTGGGGATTTGTGCCCTATCCTCCTCTGAACCCTTTTCTTACCAGCATCGGCTTGCATCTCTTTGGGCTTTCCCTCGTAGGACTAAGACTATTTTCGGTCATTGCTTGCGCAAGCGTCATCGTTGTTACCGGGCTTATGGCATATGAGCTTGGCGGAGGCCGCCTTGCACAAATCTCCGCAGCTCTCTCAGTTGCCTTGTCGGGACTTTCGCTGTTTGAGGGCACGGAATTTCAGTACACAACGTATGACTACTTGTGGTGGGTACTGATTGCATATTTCGTGATTCGGTTGCTGAAAACAGAAAACCCGCGCTGGTGGCTGGCGATTGGCGCTGCGGCAGGTTTGGGACTGCAATCGAAATATACGATGGCGTTTTTGCTCTGCGGCGTTTTGGGCGGCCTATTGCTGACCCGTGCGCGACGATTTTTACTCAGTATATGGTTTTGGGCCGGGGCCGGTCTGGCTCTTCTGATTTTTTTGCCGAATCTTCTCTGGCAGGTGCGTCACGACTTTATCTCATTGCACTTTCTTCATCACATTCACGCGCGCGATGTGGGTCAGGGACGCGCTGACGGGTTCTTTGTGGATCAAATCCGCATTTGCACGAATTTCTTTGCCCTGCCGTTATGGATCGCCGGCTTAATCGGCTTTCTCCGCGACCGGCGTTACCGCATGCTCGCCTGGATGTATTTGATTCCACTTGCCCTCTTCATTGTTGGAAAAGGACGCGGTTATTACCTGGGCGCGGCCTATGCATCGCTGATTGCCATGGGCGCGGTTGCGGGCGAGCGATGGGTTCAGTCGTTGTCGAAAGTACGAAGAAGCATCGCGGAATCGGTGTTTTTCGCCGGGCTTATTGCTTATGGGACTCTAATGATCGCCATCGTTGTCCCCCTTGCGACGCGAGGACCGCTCATGAATTTTGCTCTGAAAAATAATGGCGATCTTCGCGAAGAGATCGGATGGGATGATCTGCTTAAAACTGTCGCTGGTATTCGCGATACGCTGACGCCAGAGCAGCAAGCAAGTTTCGGCATTATCGTCGGCAACTACGGGGAGCAGGGAGCGGTTGAGATTTTGGGACCGGCTTATCGTCTTCCCCCGCCTATTAGTGGAACAAATTCGGCTTGGTTTCGACGCTATCCCACTCCAGCGCCCACAACGTTAATCGTGCTGGGCCTATCCCGCGAGTACACGCAAAAAACATTCTCCGCCTGCCGCCTTGCGGGTCATTACGTCAATCACCTCGGCGTCAAAAACGAGGAAAGCAACGTGCATCCTGATATTTGGCTGTGCGGTCCTCCCGTCCAGCCGTGGCCGGGTTTCTGGAAAGATTTCCAAGATTTCGGGTAATCACGCACGTTGCTCTCATTCTCCGTGCGCGGTATCATTATGAGTACACATCTCCGTACGTTTATCCCTGAATTTTAAGTTTTTTACAGTTGTAAGTGACGAGTGTGTATGGCCCGCAAAGCGGCGGTCATCCGTGCCGCGCGATCTTTTTTGAGGGAGTCCGCATTTGAAACAAGGCAGCAGCGCAGTCGTTGTCGGCGCCCAGTGGGGCGACGAAGGCAAAGGCAAAATTGTTGATGTACTTTCGGAGAATTTCTCCGTTGTGGCCCGCTATGCCGGAGGCCACAATGCCGGCCATACCGTCATCATCAATGGCAAGAAATTTATTTTGCAGTTGGTACCGTGCGGGGTTCTGCGCGCCGGATGCCGTAGCATCATCGGCAATGGCGTTGTGCTTGACCCTATGGCTTTTCTCAAAGAAGTCGCCGCGCTACGCGAAGCTGGAGTTCCGGTTGATGGCCATCTCTTCGTCAGCAATCGCGCACATGTGATTCTGCCTTATCACCGCATGATTGAACTGGCCTCGGAAAATGCGCCTGGCCGCGTAAAAATTGGCACGACATCCCGCGGCATTGGCCCCGCTTACGAAGACAAAATGGGGCGACGTGGGTTGCGCGTCGCTGACCTGCTCGATCTCAAGCTACTCAAAACCCATATTGATAACGCCTGCCGCGAGAAGAACATGATCGCGCACGCGCTCTTTAACTCCGAGCCGCTTGATCCCGATAAGATGTACTCCGAGTACGCGGAAGCATCCGCGAAGATCGCCCCTTTCGTCTGCGACACAGCTTTATTGCTCAATAACGCTTTGCGCGCAGGCGAATCCATCATGTTCGAAGGCGCGCAGGGCACTATGCTCGATATTGATCACGGCACTTATCCATTCGTGACTTCATCGAGTGCAACTTCCGGTGGCGCAGTCATCGGCACAGGCGTCGCGCCTACTTCCATCGGCGCCGTCATCGGCGTGACTAAGGCCTACTGCACCCGCGTCGGAGGCGGCCCCTTCCCTACTGAACTTCTCGATGCTACCGGCGACCTGATTCGCGCCCGCGGCAACGAATACGGCGCCGTCACTGGACGTCCACGCCGTTGCGGATGGCTCGACCTACCGCTGCTCCGTTATTCCAACATGATTAACGGAACTTCCTGGCTTGTCGTGACCAAACTCGACGTACTCGACGAACTCGATGAAATTCCAGTTTGCGTCGGTTACAAGATCAATGGAATAGCGACAGACGAAATTCCTGCCCATGCCAGCGGATACGACAAAATTGAATGCGTCTATCGTTCGCTGCCGGGATGGAAGACGGCTACGCATGGGGTCACTCACTTCGACAAACTGCCAAAAGCGACGAAAGACTATCTGGCATTTGTGGAGAAAGAGAGCGGCGCCCAGATTGGCGTGGTCTCCAACGGGCCGGACCGGAATCAAACTATTTTTTTGGATGAGTTCTCGGTCGCGTTAAAATCGCTGACACAACGCAAGGGCGCAAAAGCGCACTAGCGAATCATTTCGAGGGAGCAAGTCTGGAATGGTCGTGCTAGCCGTTACGTGGATGGCAAAAACTGGCCGCGAGTCTGAAGCTGCCGCACTGTTTTCGAAACTTACCGAGGAATCCCGCAAAGAACCCGGTTGCGTGATGTATCAACTGCACCGGCACAAAACCGAGCCGCGACGCTTTTTCATATACGAGCAATATAAAGACGACGCTGCGTTGGAAGCGCATCGCGCCTCGCCGCATTTTATGCAATATGCCAAGAAAGAGTTGCCGAAAGTCGCCGATAGGATTGAAGGCAACCTTTACGAACCATTAAATTGATTGCGATTTGTGCCGGGTAATTCGTTACGAATTACCCGCACAACAAGATCAACTTACTTGTCCGCCATCAATACGCCGCCGGACGCATAACTTTCCTTCGACACTTCATGGAAGGCGACTACAACCGCTTCCCGTTTTGCGCCTGCGTCTTCGACCATGGCATCGGTAATGCGCCGCGCCAGCTTTCTCTTTTGATCAGCAGTACGTCCAGCAAGCATCGTAATTTGCACGAGAGGCATACTTGCTCCTAGATAGCCAGCTCGTAGCCGGCAAAGAAGAAGCTCAATTCAAAGCGGGCAGTGTCTTCAGCATCCGAGCCGTGAATTGCGTTGTACTCGATGTTTGTCGCCCACTTCTTGCGGATCGTTCCCTCTTCCGCTTGAGCCGGGTTAGTCGCGCCCATCAACTTGCGCAGATCGGCGATGGCATTCTCTTTTTCCAGCGCAAGGGCGACAATGGGCCCACTCGACATAAAGTCCGTGAGTGAAGAGAAAAACGGACGGTTGACATGTACCGCATAAAATTGTTCAGCTTGATGTTTGGAAATTTCCAGCATCTTCATGGCAAGAATGCGGAAACCATTCTTTTCGAACTGCTCGATAATGTCGCCGATCGCATGCTTCTTCACCGCGTCAGGCTTAATAATGGTAAAAGTCCGTTGCAAAGTCATAGTTCCGTTGGATTCCTTTTTTAATTTTTACAGAAAAATGTGCCGGCGCGGAATCAGCTCACGCCTTTGCTACCGTTCCTAAAACTGACATGAGTGTTTCGCCAATGGTTGCAGGAGATTTCGCTACTCGAATTCCTGCCGCTTCCATCGCCTTGATCTTTTCTTCGGCCGTTCCCTTGCCGCCGGAAATGATCGCGCCTGCATGGCCCATGCGGCGTCCGGGCGGCGCGGTCTGTCCGGCGATAAAGCCAACCACTGGCTTCTTCATATACTTCTTAACGTATTCGGTGGCGGCTTCTTCTGCGTTGCCGCCGATTTCGCCGATCATAATTACGGCTTCCGTCTGCGGATCTTTATTGAACAGCTCCAACGCATCGGTAAAGTTTGTCCCGATAATCGGATCGCCGCCAATGCCAATCGCGGTGGATTGCCCAACGCCTCGTGTCGTCAACTGATAGACCGCTTCGTAAGTCAAAGTACCTGATCGGGAGACGATTCCGACAGAACCTTCTTTGTGAATCCGTCCGGGCATGATGCCGATTTTGCATTTCCCGGGAGAAATAATGCCTGGGCAATTCGGTCCAATCAATCGCGACCGTCGCGTCTGCAAAAATTCCCAAGCTTTCACCATGTCGAGCGTTGGAATTCCTTCGGTAATGCAGACAATGAGTTCGACTTCTGCGTCCGCCGCTTCCATGATTGCGTCCGCGGCAAACGGTGGCGGAACAAAAATCATCGAACAATCGGCGCCAGTTTTTTCGACGGCTTCTTGTACAGTGTTAAAAATTGGGAAACTTTCGTGCGTGGTGCCGCCCTTGCCGGGTGTTACACCGCCGACAATCTTTGTTCCATATTCTGCGCAAGCTTTTGCATGGAACGTGCCTTCGCGGCCGGTAAGTCCCTGCACAATCACTTTGGTAGATTTATCAACTAAGACGCTCATTGATCTTTAGCCTCGCGCCGCAGCGACAACTTTCTCCGCTGCATCTTTCATGGTTTCGGCGACAATAAAATTCAATCCGGATTTCTGAAGAATCTCCCGCCCCTGCTCAACGTTGGTTCCTTCGAGTCTTAAAACGACTGGAAGCTGGATCTTTGTTTTGTTGGCCGCTTCCACGACGCCGTTGGCCAGCGTATCCACCCGCAAAATCCCGCCGAAAATATTGATCAGCACAGCTTTTACGTTCTTGTCGCTTAGCAGAATCTCGAATGCGTGCGTGACCTGCTCGGCATTGGCTCCACCGCCTACATCCAGAAAATTGGCTGGCATACCGCCTGCATATTTGATGATGTCCATGGTCGCCATTGCCAATCCAGCACCGTTGACCATGCAACCCACATTGCCGTCGAGCTTGATGTAGTTCAAGCTGTATTTCGAAGCTTCGACTTCCAGCGGATCTTCCTCGCTCACATCGCGCAGCGCTTTTAAATCCGCGTGGCGGAACATGGCGTTGTCATCGAAATTCATTTTGGCATCGAGTGCGAACAGCCGTCCGTCACTGCACGTGATAAACGGATTGATTTCCATCAGCGAAGAATCCGTCTCTTCAAATGCCCGGTACAAGCCAGTCATCAACTGCACAGCTGGATTGATCTGCGCCGGCTTCAATCCCAGGGCGAAAGCCAGCTTCCGCGCCTGAAATGCCTCGAGGCCTAATCCCGGCTGAATGTACTCCTTCAAAATTGCATCGGGATTCTCTTCCGCGACCTGCTCAATCTCCATTCCGCCAGCGGCGGAAGCCATGAACACGGGTCTCGCTTCGGTGCGATCCAGTACGATGCCGAGGTACAGCTCTTTTTCAATGGGCAGCGTTTCCTCAATCAACAATCGCTGCACAATCTTGCCTTCCGGGCCTGTCTGATGCGTGACCAGATTCATTCCCAGCATCTTGCCCGCAAGCTCGCTGGCTTCTTCGACGGATTTGGCGATTTTGACGCCCCCGCCCTTACCGCGGCCACCCGCATGGATCTGCGCTTTGACCACAACTCCGGTCGCGCCGGCGTTGAACAAATTCTGCGCGGCCGCAACAGCTTGTTCGCGTGTCTCTGCCATCTCGCCGCGTGGCACTGGAACTCCATACTTCTTCAGAATCCCTTTTGCCTGGTACTCATGAATTTTCATAATGGTTCCTGATTCAGGTCTTGCTTTTCAATTGTTCGGAAGGCGCATGCTGGCAGGTCGCAGCAGGCAGCGAACTTTTGATTCTATCGGAGCATGGCGCATTGGGCAAACCCAGTTTTCGAGTTGGCTTCGATTTTAAGTAAACAATGCTAATCTGAACGCTCCATGATCCTCGACGCCCTTCAGACGGTGGTTGGTAAACATGAGTCGCTCTCCCGCCACGTTGCGCGGGCTGTTATGTCTGAAGTTCTATCTGGTCAATGCACAGACTCCCAAATCGCCGCTCTACTCATTGCGTTACGCATGAAAGGCGAGACCGTCGAAGAAATAGTTGGTTTTGCCGAAGCCATACGTGCCGCCGCGGCACCGCTTCCAGGCATCGCTGCGACGGTTAACGCCAGCGGAACCGGACGCGATGCGCTCGTGGACACCTGCGGTACCGGCGGCGATGCCAGCGGAACTTTCAATATTTCCACGGCTACTGCTTTTGTTGCCGCAGGAGCCGGGGTTCGTATCGCCAAACATGGCAACCGCAGCGTGACTTCAAAATGCGGCTCAGCCGATGTGATCGAATCTCTGGGCGTGAACTTGTCACTTTCTCCTGAGCAAATTTCTGTTTGCCTCGACAAAATAGGCATCGCCTTTCTGTACGCCCCTGCAATGCACTCTGCCGTGAAGCACGTACAGCGCGCCCGCCAGGAACTGCGCATGAGAACTGTTTTCAACCTGCTCGGCCCGCTGACCAATCCAGCAAAAGCTTCGGCCCAGGTTGCAGGAGTCTATTCTCTCGAATTGGTTGAAAAACTGGCCGAGGCCCTCAGCATGTTGGGAGTTCGCCGTGCCCTCGTCGTTCACGGGCTTGATGGACTCGATGAAATCACCATTTCAGCACCCACGCGAATCGCGGAAGTCCGAGACGGAAATATCCGTACTTATGAAGTCACACCCGAGGAATTTGACCTAAAACGCGCCCCGCTGGAAGAAATCGCCGGAGGGGACGCTAATATAAACGCACAAATTATTCGGGAAGTCCTCAGTGGGGAGAAATCTCCGCGCCGTGATGTCGTTGTGTTAAACGCGGCCGCGACACTGGTTGCCGCCGGCAAAGCGAATCATCTTTCTGAAGCGATGCCGATTGCAGTCCAATCCATCGATTCCGGTGCAGCAAAAAAGAAACTCGAAGCATTGATCGATTTCACAACTTCCTCTTGATTGAGTTCAATTCGCCTTCCGCCCAGCTTCTTTTTTCAATTTCTCAATCTGCTGCAAGTGATTGGGCCCGTGTGCGGCCATCCTTTCAACAATCTCCGCCACATTCATCTCTCGCTTGAACTCCGGATGATAAGCAGCCTTGCTTAAGTCTTCGACCTTAATCTTTCGCAATAACTGCAAATTCGCGTGACGATTCAGGCCATAGAGTGCAATCAACTCAGCAGGCGTCGATTGCATGTATCCCAAATTCTTCGCCCAGTCGTCCTGATCGATCGGGGCGATCTCTGGCTTTTTGTCAGCGAGCATCTGGCGCACACGATACGCCAAAACGATCTCCATGTCTGCGAGATGGGCCAATATCTCCAAAATGCACCACTTGTTGGGCGAAGGCTTATAACGCAAAGTTGCATCGGGCAATCCTGCAACCGCGGCTGCAATTTCCTTCGGACTCTTCTCTGCCTGAGCCAAATGTTTTTTTAGCTCCGTCTCCGTCATTGCACCCCCTGTTTTACTTCACCGATTTCATAAGTGTTGTTGCTGGTATCGCTCTCTGGTACGCTTCCGTCATTGATGACAATTTCCATCGGTTTTGACGGCGCCTGAATCCGCAATGTCGCTTTCGACTTTCCTTGCACTTCAACCTTCTTATCAATCTGCCCTTCCTGCATTTTCAACGTCAGCGGCACTTCCGCCCCCGCTCCACCCAGATTCTCAACCGTAATTGTCACCAAATATCCGCTGCTTATAGGTGCAACATTTACATAGCTCACGCGAAAATCCGGCAACCCACGATCGTGATAGACCCAGTCATCGAAAAACCATCCGAGATCGCGCTTAGTTGTCTTCTCAAGTATGCGCTGTAAATACGTCGGATCTTTATCTTCGGTCGATTTGTAATCGAGGAGCGCCAATCGTGGGTCCGTGCCGAGCATGTCCCGCAACATCCACCAGATATACATCGCCTTCGTTTGCAGATACAAACCGTCCGGGCAATTGATGAGCGACCGCGCGTCGCCGCCCAGCTGTTTTTCGGCCGCGATCAGTACCCCCTGATGGGATTGCAAATAGCTCAGCGCCGCTGCCGGATTTCCCTCCTGCTCGATAAATAAAACCTGCGCAAAATGCGCCAGCCCATCCTGAATCCACGTTCGCGGCGATTTCACCGATATAAATGCCTTGGCATAAACAATATTCAACATCGCGTCATTCGTAATCGGAGATTTCAGCGGCATGAGCAACATGCCAGTCGTGACAAAAGGCGCGGCGTCCGGGTCGGGAAGCGAAAATATCCGCACATTTTCGGACCCGTGACTGACGGGCAACATTGGTTCAACACTCACGAGCGCATCACCATAAGTTTTAGCCGCCCGTTCCTGACCTGAAGCAAAGAACACAAGCGAGTGATCATCCGCCGCAAGCTTCTGATAGTCGGCGATAACGAACGTCGGCACGTCGATGCCAAGTCGTGGCAAATTGAACGCGCCTATTTTCGCAACATCTGCTTGCGCATTGATTGAGAACAGGCTCGGAGTCCCACTGAAATATATGTCCGATTTGCTCGTGGACTCGAAATCCAGGTTCATCGCAGCTTCAGATTCCCGCACCTTCCATCGCCCAATCGCCGCTTCCACGCTCGTCCCTTCCGACAAGCTCGCCGATTCCACCGCCACTGGATACCACGTCACATACCCAATCCCCCGCACTCCGGAAAATGATTTGCGAATCTCATCCCATTCACTGTGCTTGGCTATGTTTTCGGGTATGCCAATGCGCACCAGTCGCGTCGCATCCTGCACAATTACGCCGTCGTATCCGATCTCCAATTCAACCGTATTTTTCGGCGCCACAGGCGTCGGCAGCGCCACAATTGCCTCACTTAGCCCTCCTGTGTGATCAATATCCGAGGCGTAATTTTGCGAAGCAAAATCTACTGGTATGCCATCAACCTTGATGGACCGCCAATCGAGGCTCGAAGAAATTTGAAGGGATAAATTCTTCTGAGGAGTAAGGGAATCATTCCGCAGTATGATCTTCCCGCGAACCGCAAGCCGATGCTGCTCCGGTTCGATTCGTACATCAAGATCGTAATTTGTAAATGTGAATGCTTCGCGATCAACGGCGGCAGAAGCAAACAAAGGCCAGGCAAGAATCCAGAATATCCACAACCACTTCACGGTTTTCGCTTCCCGCGTTGTCGGACAATTTCATACAGCATAACGCCCGCAGCAACTGATACATTCAGCGACGACACTTTCCCAAGCATCGGAATTGAAACCAGGAAGTCGCATTTGCGCGCTACCAGATCATGCAACCCACGTCCTTCGGCCCCAAGCACGATCGCGCAATCCATGTTGTAATCCATCGCGTCATAAGGCTTCGGTCCACGCTCGTCGAGTCCAACCGTCCAAATGTTCTGCTCTTTTAAATCTTCGAGTGTCCTCGCAATATTGGTGACCTTCGCAATCGGCAAATGCTCGCTGGCTCCCGCCGATGCCTTGGCCACCAGTGCGGTCACGCTTGCCGCCCGCCGCTCCGGAATCACCGCGCCATCCGCGCCTGCCGCATCCGCCGTCCGCAAGACAGCGCCCAAGTTGTGCGGATCTTCAATTCCATCCAGCACCACAATCAGAGAATATTCGCCACGCTTCGCGGCTACCACATCTTCGAGGTCGTTATATTGCTTCGCCGAAGTTACCGCGACCACGCCCTGATGGGCGTTGTTTCCCGCCATGCGATCGAGTTCATCGCGGCCAATAAAACGCACGGCGACGCCCTGCTTACGGCACTCTTCCACCACACGTTTCATACGGATGTCGTGCCGCTCTTTAGCGACGCCCACCCATGCAAACGCCCGCCCGCGCGCCTTCAGCGCTTCGGCTACCGCATTGATGCCATAGATGTAATTCATCGAATGTTCAGTGTAACGCCTTCTGCGCTTTGGCTGTCGTGATTGGCCCAGCTGCTAAACTTGAATGGACATCATGAATGAAGTTTATATTCTCTCCGCAGCTCGCACGCCCATCGGAAAATTCGGAGGGGCGCTGGCTTCTCAAACCACCGCCGATATGGGTGTAGTCGCCGCCAAAGCCGCCATCGAACGGGCTAATTTGCAGCCAGCACAAATCGAAGAAACTATTTTTGGCAATGCCCGCCAGGCAGGCGGCGGCCCCAATCCAGCACGACAGATTTCCATTCGTAGCGGAGTTCCCCAGGAAGTTCCGGCCTACACCGTCAATCAGGCTTGTGCCTCCGGACTTAAATCCATCGCGCTGGGTTTTTCCGAAATCGCCACTGGCGATCTCGATTGTGTTCTTGCCGGCGGCACTGAATCCATGTCTCGACTCCCCTTTTACTTGGATGGCGCTCGCTGGGGCTATCGCCTCGGCAACCAGGAAATCGTAGATGGCATGTATCGCGATGGCTTCTTCTGCCCGATGGCCAAGCTTCTCATGGGCGAAACCGCGGAAATCCTTGCCGAGCAGTATAAAATCACTCGCGAAGAGCAGGACAAATTTGCCTTGACCTCTCAAAGCCGCGCCGCTGCCGCGCTCGCCACTAACCGCTTCGCCGAAGAACTTGCACCGGTAAAAATTGAAACGAAAAAAGGCATTCAGGTCTTTGACCGCGACGAACACCCTTTCGCCGGAGCCACGCTGGAAAAGCTCGCCAAGCTCCCGCCAGTATTCTCCAAAACCGGTACGGTCAGCGCTGGAAATTCATCCGGCATCACCGATGGCGCCGCCGCAGTCGTGCTGGCTAGCGAAAGCTTCGTAAAGAAGAACAACCTCAAGCCTCTGGCACGTGTCATGGCCTTTACTTCCGTTGGCGTCGATCCCCGCATCATGGGCATTGGCCCTGTCCCTGCTCTGCGCAAAATGGAAGAAAAGCACAGACTCGCCGTCAAAGACTTCGATCTCATCGAACTCAACGAAGCCTTCGCTGCACAGGTACTTGCTTGTGATCGTGAACTTCATCTCGATCACGACAAGCTCAATGTCAATGGCGGCTCCATCGCGCTCGGCCATCCGATCGGATGCACCGGCACCCGTATCACAGTCACGCTTCTTCATGAAATGCTCAAGCGAAAAGCAAAACGCGGCGTTGCTACTCTCTGCGTCAGCGGCGGCATGGGCGTGGCTCTTGCCTTGGAAAATGCGGCCTAGGATATTACGCAAATATTACGCGGCAAAATTGCACCCTTTGCTACTGTAGAAACGTTAAGGAACTCTATGACTTCTCGATCTTCTTTTCTGCTTATCAGCTTTCTCTTTATAGTGGGTGCCGCGCTTTCCGCCCAAACCGAGTTCTCCGCCGAAGCCGTCAACTCCTTTGGTGGAACGAAGCAGCTCTCCAAGATTTTTGTGGACAAGGATAAGATGCGCATCGAGTCGCAGCTCACACATGAGTCCGGGCCGTCTATCATCGATCTCAGCACGCGCACCACGCGCATCGTAATCTCTGACCACAAGACTTACATGGAAGCGCCGCCCGGCGTAAGCCTTCAGCGCGGCTACGCTTTCTTCCGTCCCGCTGATGTCGAGAACGCCTGCGATCTCTGGCTGAAGCTGGTTTTCCGTCCGGAAAGTACTTGCCGAAAAATCGGTGATGTCACTATCAACGGCCGGGATGCGGTGGAGTATGAAGGCAAGTCTCCGGAGGGAGATGCCAGCCACGTCTGGATCGACGTGAAACTTGCTTTTCCCATCAAATGGGATAGCAAAGGCGGCTACGGCGAAGTGCGCAACATTCAAGAAGGCCCGCAAGCTGCCAATCTCTTCGAAATCCCCGCTGATTACACAAAAATCGAGGGCCTAAGCACCACCCATCATCACGCTCACTAAGAATCAACGGCACAACTTCTTGCGGTTCAGAATCTTTGGTATCCTTCCCTACGTTTAGCGCACTATTTTGCCAAGGAGCCTCATGAAAACTGCACCCCTCACCGGAAAATTTGCATTCTGGTCGCTACTCGCTTTGATTCTTTCGTCGGCGACGCTCTACGCGCAAAGCGATTTCTCCGCCGATATTGTCAACGATGCGAACAGCAGCGCACACAATGTAACCACCATCCATGTCTCCAAAGACAAAATGCGTGCCGATCCGCAGCAAGCCTCTGGGCATGGCAACGGCAGCGTCATTGTCGATTTCGCTACGGGCACGACTACGGTCCTCATGGCAGAACGCAAAATGTACATGCAAATGCCGCCGAACCAGGGCTTTCAGCGTGGCTTTACCCCCTTTCGCGTGGGTGACGTAGAAGACGCCTGTACCACCTGGCAAAAAATGGCCACCAAACCCGGCGGAAGCTGCCGCAAAATCGGCCATGCAACGGTCAATGGAAGAGACACCATCGAGTACGAAGGCAAATCAGCCGACGGCGAAATCAACCACGTTTGGATAGACCCTAAAATTGCCTTTCCCATCAAATGGGACACGAGCAAAGGCAGCTCAGGCGAATTGCAAAACATTCAAGTGGGTACGCAAGCGGCGAGTCTCTTCGAAGTCCCCGCGGGCTACCAGAAATTTGACATGGGCGGCATGATGCCGCAAATGCCTCAGCGTTAAAAATTATCTGGGGCGGACACTTTTATCCGCCCTTCTTTCATTCTCCGCGCAGCTTCTTCAACATCGCTACGGCGTTCGTATTGTTGGGATTCAAATCCAAAGACTTCTGATAATTCTGGATCGCCAAGTCCTTCTGGCCGTTGTTCATGTAGGCCTCTCCGAGACTGTCATAGACGTTTGACGACGTGGGATGCAATTCCACATTCTTCTGAAAAACCAGAATCGCATCCGCCAACTGTTTGCGCCCCATCAAGTTATAAGCATCCTGATTGATGGCGTTCTCCGAAATGGCTCCGCTCGAGAGCGCAACCGAAAATTGCTTCAGCGCAGCCGTTGCTCCGTCCGTGCGTAGAGCGCGCGCGAACTGTACGCCCGGCGAATCGTAGTTGTCATACTTCAGCCAATCGAACGCCGGCTGATCGCCACCCAAAGCATCGCTCACAATTTTCCGCGCAATCGAGAGTCCGTTTTCGCTATTCGCAAAGTAAACGACACCTGACTTCGCTTCCGGCAGGATGACGACATACGCCTTGAATACGCCGTTGTCACCCCAATGCCACAGCGATTCGCCCTGTGCGGTCTGTTGAATCCCCCATCCCAGTCCCCAAAAGAGAGTCTTCGATAATTCTTTCGGCACACGATCCGTACAGTTCGTACATGCCGGATCAACCGCAATTTGGGCGGTCTCCATTTCACGCAGTGTCGCCGGCTTCAATCCCTTGCCCGTTAGCACTGCATCTACAAAAACTGCATAATCCCGCACGGTAGTGTCCAGGCTGGCGGCAGCGTTGGCTTCCTTCGGTTTGAATAAATCCACTGGAGTGCCATCAGCGTCATGGCCCGATGCGGCCGTATCGTCAAAGTCCTGTCGCCACACGTAACTGCTGCTGGTCATGCCCAGCGGCGCAAAAACCGCTTCCTGCATGTAATCGTTCAGCGGTTTGCCGGTGATTTGCTCCACCACTTTCTGCAAATAAACCATCCCCTCGCCGGAGTAGCTGAAGCGCTCTCCCGGAGTGAAATAAATTTTCAACGGATCATTATTGCGCCAGTTGGGGAACCCGGTCCGATGGCTCAACGCGATGCGCGCAGTAATTTTTTGGAGGCGGTCATTCGTCTGCGGATCGCCTTCGACATATGGCTTGGACAAATATTTAGAGAGCGGCGCATCGAGATCAAGCTTGCCATCATCCACCAGTTTCAACACGCCATAGGCAAAGACCGGCTTGCTCAGAGAACCGATGTTGAAGACGGTATCGTCATTCACAGGAGTCTTCGTTTTTGTATCTTTCACGCCATAACTTTGCAGCCAGAAAGTCTTGCCCTCGCGGACGACGGCAATCTGCATCCCTGGAATCTCTGCCTCTTTCATCAGCTCAGGAATATCTTTTTGCAAGGCGGCCATAGCAGGATCATTGGCTGATGCTGGCTTCTTTTCGGCAGCAGCAAGCGGCATGGAAGCCAAACTACAAACGATCGCAGCATAAGAAAATACGCGGAGTAAATTCATACGTCCTCCAAATGTAAGCATTCTATGCCCGTCAGGGCTCTTCGGCAGGGCGGGGTTCACACACACGATACTTAGACGGACGACAAGGCGAAACGTGGGCACTGGTGCCCCAGAGCCTGCCCTGAGCAAAGCCGCAGGGTTAACCCTACTTTGGCTAACCTGGTGACGGGGGAACTTGAACTCTGCTGGAAGCGTCACGAAAGAGGCTGTCCCATCTTCGCGGGGTTCGAAGGATGGGACCACGAACCTCCAGAAAGTGTTCTCTCCAGTCTTTACATCCGGCAATTTATACTGCCGGGGGATGATTGGGTTGAGATCGTGCCTCCCACCTTTCGAAAATCACGAAGCGTGAGGCAGCCTCAGAAGAGAAGATGCATAGAAACAAACTGCGGCGATTGGGCGGGCCAGCCCCCAACTGGGAGAGAGAATCGTAATGGAGCTAACTCACAATTTGACTCGGATTGATAAGCGATGGGCAGCCGCTAACGGATGTTCATTGATTATCGGAACCATTGTTAGGGCTATGCTTTCAAATCCATCTGGTGTTACTCCCTTGAATGGCCTTCAGTATAGTCATCTAGTCTCTCAACTTATTCATATTTTATTTAACCCGATAGCCTATTGCGTTGCAGCTCTTCTTCTTGTGTTTAGAGTTGTCCAGCTTAGGTGCATAGGGTTTTGGAGCATCCTATTTTCATTTGTAATCGGAGGCCTGCTCACCTCATCCGTCGTGACACTTGTTAGTCCATATTAATGACTCATCTCCCATTGTCCCAGAATTAAAGCAGTGGGCGCACCTGTCGGCACTTTGATTGATATAAAACTCGCGTGGGATGTTGCGACGCATGCTTACGGAGCTGTGAAATGCAGGTGATTCTAAAATGAGCGAAAATAGTCCACTCTCAGTAAGGGACAGAATCTTTGGGTCTATAGCTGGTTTCAGCGGATTGTACTGTGTAGCCGTGATGTTTGAACTTTCGCTCCCCGGCGCCCGTGAACGCTTCGTCATTGCGCTTGCCATCTTTCTCGTTTCATTCTTGTTTGTCGAGTACAAGAAAGCAGTTGCCCTTGGCATCCTTGTATTCATTGCGCTGCGATTCGTGTGGGCGGGAATCGTTTTGCTGTGGCAGCATTAGCTCTTCAGGGAAGTAACTTATGTTTCGATTATTCTCCTGGATCATTCTAGGCACGAGGTTCTGCCGAACGAGGGGGAGCATTTTGCTTTCTCTATATACCACCCCTCCCGCTCGTTGACGCTCCCTCCCCACCCTCCTATACTTCTTTCATGCCTCTTTCCGCCGTAATCGTGGACGACGAGCAACTCGCCCGCGACGAACTCGCCTTTTTGCTCAAGGGTGCGGGCGATGTTGACGTCGTCGCCCAAGGCAAAAACGGAGTCGAGGCCGTGAGCCTCATCCGCGAGCACAATCCCGATCTCGTTTTTCTTGATGTTCAAATGCCCGGACTCGACGGCTTTGGCGTTATTAAGAAGCTGCTCGACCGCAAGCATCCTTTGCCGAAAATTATCTTCGCAACGGCATTCGACCAATACGCGGTCAAAGCCTTCGAAGTCAATGCCGTGGATTACCTGCTCAAGCCCTTCGACAAAAAGCGCGTTGCGCAATCATTGCAGAAAGCCCGCACCAAAACCGACTCCGCCGCCGGATCATCCGACAGGCTCGAAACTCTAGTGAAGATGCTGGAAGCGCAAAAGCCGCAAGCTTCCAAGCTTTTGCTCAAAGCCGCTGGCCGCCTCTTTCTCGTCAATCAAAAAGACGTCTGTTTCGCTTCCATCGAAGATGGCATTATCACGGTCGTGACTGCTGGCGTTTCGGGAATGGAAGGTCAATCCAACTGCCGCACCCTCGAAGAATTGCTCGACAGCCTCGAGCCGAACCTCTTCTGGCGCGCGCACCGGTCGTATTTAGTGAACATCAATCGCATTAAAGAAGTCGTCCCATGGTTTAAAAGCTCCTACCAGCTCCGCATGGACGATAAAAAGCAGACCGAAATTCCGGTCAGCCGCGCCCAAACCAAGCGCCTGCGCGAACTCTTCGGCCTTTAATTCCCTTCGTAGATTCCACTAGACTCTTAACGCTCTCTCTTGCATACCATACCAGGTATGGTATATTACCCTTCGATGAGCCACACCATTAAAGACAAAGAGAAATTGCTCTTACGAGCAAAACGCATTCAAGGGCAGGTCGCGGCCCTCGTACGCACCCTCTCGGAAGAACGCGACTGTTCGGAAGTTCTGCAAGTAATGAGCGCCACCCGGGGAGCCATCAACAGCCTCATGGCTGAACTTCTCGAGGGGCACATCCGCAGTCACGTAATCCCCAGCAAACAAAAAGCCACTTCCGAACAGATTGCTGCTGCCGATGAAGTCATCGCCATGGTCAAGTCGTATTTGAAATAAGTCAGCGTTCGTGGAAAGGCATGCCCTATGAGTTCCGAACACCCTCTCACCGCGGAAAACAGCGTGAACGCTCAAGAAAAGCTCGACGCCGTGCACGAAGATCACGATCACGGCCATGAGCATGGATTTGAATGGGGTGATATCGCGCGTATCGCTTTCACCGCGCTGGCTGCGGCAGGAGTCTGGTTTCGCGTATGGGAGCCTTTTCCTAATGTCAGTGTCATCGGCATTGCTGCCGCGCTGATCGGCGGTTATCCCATCTTCAAAGAGGCTTTCGAGAACATCGTTGAACGAAAAATGACGATGGAACTCTCGATGACCATTGCGCTGCTTTCCGCTCTCGCCATCGGCGAATTTTTTACGGCCTTAGTGATTACTGCGTTCGTGCTTGCCGCCGAAGTTCTGGAAGGCCTCACTGTGGGACGCGGCCGCCGCGCCATCCAAGATTTAATTGATTTCTTGCCCCAGACTGTCTTCGTGCGGCGCAATCATGAAGTAATTGAGATACCCGCCGACAATCTGCAGCTGGGCGATACCGTCATTGTGAAGCCCGGTGGACGCATTCCCGTCGATGGGATCGTGCTCAGCGGGCATTCCTTCGTCGAGCAGGCCGCGATCACGGGTGAAGCCATGCCAGCCGAGAAATTACCGGGAAATCCGGTTTACGCTGGCACCATCAATCAATCCGGCGCCCTTGAAGTCAGCGCCGACAAACTGGGCCGCGACACTACTTTCGGAAAAATCATCGAAGCCGTCGAACGAGCCGAGAAATCACGCGCCCCCATTCAGAAAACCGCCGACCGCCTGGCCGGATATCTCGTCTATTTTGCGTTGGGTGCCGCGGTTTTAACTTTCCTCATCACGCATAATGTCCGCTCAACCATTTCGGTCGTGATTGTGGCTGGAGCTTGCGGTATTGCTGCCGGAACGCCTCTCGCCATTCTCGGCGCCATCGGCCGCGCTGCCCATCAAGGCGCAATTGTCAAAGGCGGCCTCTATCTGGAAGCGCTCGCCGAAGTGGACACAGTGTTGCTCGACAAAACCGGTACTCTCACCTTCGGCACTCCTCAGATTCGTGAAGTTGTTCCTGCCGCTGGCTTCACGGAACGGGATATCGTCTCTGCCGCCGCCGTTGCCGAACGCAAGTCTGAACACCCGCTCGCCAAAGCGATCAATACGCACGCGAGAAAACTCGGCATCCCAGTGGTTGAGCCAGAGGAATTCTCCTACACGCCAGGAAAGGGCGTGAGCGCACAGTACGAGGACGATGAAATTCTTGTGGGCAGCCATGCTCTTCTCATCGAACGCGGCGTCAAATGTTCCTTGCTTGACAGTCATAACGGAACAGGCGGGGCCTCGGAAGCCTACGTTGCTCGCGGTGGTCAGATTCTCGGCACCATTCGCATCGCCGATGTGCTCCGTCCTGAGGCTAGGAACGCAGTCGCATCTATGCGGGAAATGGGCTTGAAAACTATCTTGCTGAGCGGGGACGCCCAAGCAACGACCTCTTTCGTCGGGCAGAGTCTGGGCGTGAACGAAGCTATCGGCGAACTCCTGCCCGAGCAAAAGGCCAAATGGGTACAGCAGCTTCGCTCCATGAATCGCAAAGTCGCAATGGTCGGCGACGGCATTAACGATGCTCCGGCGCTGGTTGCGGCCAACGTTGGCATCGCCATGGGATCGGGCACCGACGTTGCGCGCGAAAGTGCAGACGTCATCCTGATTGGCAGCGATCTCTCTAAATTCGTCGAAACTTTGTGTGTAGCACGCCGCTGCCGTCGCATCATCCAGCAGAACTTCATCGGCACGCTAGTGGTGGACACTATCGGAGTCGGCATGGCAGCTTTCGGCTTGCTCAATCCCCTGCTAGCGGCATTCATCCATGTGAGCTCAGAATTGGCATTCATTCTTAACTCAACCAGAATGCTGCCTCCGAGCCTAAATATCTCACGCTGACATGCAGAGACTACACGCGATTATTGGCCGTCCAGTAAGCTTCTGGCTCGTCATTACGAGCGCGCTCATGCTCTTGCTCTACTTAGCACTGGTTTTGTTTGGGAAATCAATTGACTTTGGCGAACTCTATAGCGTTCTAGACTAAAGAATTTCACATCGAGGTCGACAGCATGGAGCCGTTATGAGCAAGTCTGGTGAGTATCCCATCAAGACGAAACGGCTGGTTGTCGGGCAACTCACGATTTGCCAAGGCTGCTGTTGCGGAAACACCGAGCGCGGCTTGCCCGAAGTTCCTGTCGAATGGCTTAAAAACGAGTGGCGCAAGCGCGGCCTTCTCAAGCGCTTTCAACTGACTATCAGCGGATGCGTAGGTCCTTGCGACGTGCCCAATGTCGTTGTAGTTACAGGACCTTCCGGTACTGAGTGGCTGGGAAATATCGAACACTTTGATCAATATCGCACGCTGTTGGAATGGGCCGTCCGGTGCAGAGACGCCAATGAACTGCTCGACCTTCCTTCCGAATTTCGCGCTTGCGAACTTACCCCGTTTCGGACCTAAACACAAACTCTGCGGAAATACCTGTATCTCGGAGTGCAACCAACTAAGATTTATATGGCATCCCAGAACTAACTTATTAACCTTTCGTTCGTCATACTTACGAATTGTCTTTCGAGTAAACTGTTTTGATTCCTGTTCGCTTTCTTCGCATGATTGTGATTAACTAACTTTTAGGAATGCAATGTATGGCGCGTAGCCGAAAATTCATGCACCAGCATCAATGGGCCAGAGTTGTGTCTCTGGTTTGTGTTCTGCTGGTCGTATTTAGCGGATTCGCCCAAGCCATTCACGTTCACACTGACGACTCCAAGCTGCCCAGCCATGAGTGCTCACTGTGCTCGGTGGCGCATTCGGGAGCGGTAGTCAGTGTCGCTTATCAGCCGTCCCCGGAATTTGTTCCGGCCCCGCTGTTCGTGGCACCAGAAGCGCTCCATCAGTCTTCAGGTTTCGTTTTTTCACTTCGCATTCGTCCTCCACCAGCAGTCTAGGGTCTCGCAAAGAATCAATCAGAGTTCATTTCAATTCATTCTTTAGCCCTACTTTATTGGAGGAACCATGCTGGCTTCTTACAAGAAGTCGCTTTATGCGGCTTTTCTGATAATTCTTAATCTGGCGCTTTGTCTTTCCGCCCGCGCGCAGTCCAACTCTGCAACCGTCAACGGCGTCATTCTTGATCCCACGGGCGCCGTTGTTCCCAACGCGACCGTGGAGCTTCACAACCCGGTCAGTCACTTTGACGAGTCCGCTACTACCGACGGCGCCGGTCGGTTCACCTTCACCAACGTCCCCTTTAATCCCTACCACCTGAGCGTGAAGGGATCCGGTTTTGCTCCTTACGCCCAGGATGTGGATGCGCGGTCGGTAGTGCCGTTAGAGATAAAGATCAACCTCACGGTCGCCGGTTCCGCTGAAAGCGTAACGGTCGAGGCCGGTGGCGATTTGGTGGAGAACGACCCCACCTTCCATACTGACGTTGACAAGAACTTGTTCGACAAGCTTCCTTTGGAGAGCGCGTCCTCGTCGGTCAGTTCGCTGGTAACGCTCTCCACGCCGGGAATTGCGGCTGATTCCAACGGCCTCTTCCACGGGTTGGGCGACCACGCGGAGAATTCCTTTTCGGTGGATGGTCAACCCATCACGGACCAGCAAAGCAAAGTGTTTTCCAATCAGATCCCGCTTGAATCCATAGAGTCCATGGAGGTCATTTCCGGCGCCCCCACAGCCGAATACGGCGGCAAGACCAGCGTCGTCATCGTGGCCACAACTCGCTCGGGCCAGGGCGTTACTACGCCTCATGGCAGCCTGACTGCTTCCTACGGATCGTTTGGAACATCGAACGTATCAGCCGATCTCGCCTACGGTGGTAAGAACTGGGGAAATTTCATCTCCGTCGGCGGTTTAAACAGTGGCCGATTCCTGGACCCTCCCGAATTCGTCGTCATGCATGATAAGGGCAACGAGGAGAATCTTTTCGACCGAGCCGACTATCAGCTTTCCAGTGCAGATTCCATTCACCTGAATGTCGGTTTCACGCGTTCCTGGTTCCAGACTCCGAATACCTTCGATTCCCAGAACGCGACGCTGTGGAATGGTGTCGTGATAGCCAATGGCGGCCTCGATCCCAACGGGAACGTCGTTGGCCCGACTGATCAGCGTTCGCAGATCAAGACTTTCAACATTGCGCCGGCGTGGACTCGCCTGCTTAGCAATACTGCAGTATTCACTATCGGCGCTTTCGTACGCAGAGATCAGTTCAATTATTACGGCAGCGCCAATCCCTTTGCGGATCTGGGTCCAACGAACCTGCAGAGGGAAACAATAGGCCAAGACCGCACCCTCACCAATGCTGGGCTTCGATCCGACATCTCATACGTGAAGGGAATTCACAATCTCAAGGCTGGAGCTGTCTATCAACAGACATTTCTAGACGAAAAGGATCCCCTAGGCATCGTGGATCCGACGCTCAACGCTCCGTGTCTCGACGCCAATGGCGCACCGGTCTTCGTGGGAAATCCCGGAATCAACAACCCCGTGAATTGTCCGACGGCTACCACAACCAACCAGGCGCTCTATCCGGCCCCCTTTATCGCTAATGTAAACTTCAACCCCCTATTAGGCTGCTATGACCTCACTCGTCCAACTCCCTCTCCGAGTGACAACTGCCCCTCGGCTGCAAGCGGCCTCTACACGTTTAACGGCCATACCGACGTCAAAGAACTCGCTCTATATGTCCAGGATTCGATCACCAAAGGAAACTGGGCCTTGAATGTGGGATTGCGAGGAGATTTCTACAACGGCCTTACGAGGCGCCAGGAAGCCCAACCCCGGCTTGGTGTCGCTTATAACATTAAGCGCACCAGCACCGTTCTCCGGGTTTCGTACGCACGAACGATGGAAACCCCCTTCAATGAGAATCTGGTACTTTCCAACAATGGTTGCGCCAATCCGGTCTTAAATCCGCTTCTTGGGTGCACCGTGCCAGGGATAACTCCGTTTGTTCCAGGCTGGCGCAATGAATTCCATGCTGGCCTGCAGCAAGCATTCGGAAAATATGTTGTGTTCTCAGGCGAATACATTTGGAAGTACACCCACAACGCTTATGACTTCAGCGTGCTTGGTAACACACCAATCACATTTCCAATCGAATGGGATCGCTCGAAAATCCCCGGCTACGCAGGCCGCGTGAGCGTTCCCAATTTTCACGGCTTGTCTGCCCTGGCCGTATTCTCAAGCGTGGCAGCGCGCTTCTTCACGCCGCAAATCGGAGGCGCAGGAGCGGTGCCTTCAGCCGCCTTGGCGGGCGCGGGCGTGCCCTTCCGAATTGATCACGATGAAAAGTTCAACATGACCGCTCATCTTCAGTATCAACCGTGGAAGCGTGGCCCTTGGGCGGGGTTTAACTGGCGTTATGACAGCGGCTTGGTTGCCGGCCAGACGCCTTGCTATGGTGGCAATTGCGCGCAAACAACAACCCTCAACGGCCAGCCAGCGATCAACTTGACAGATTCATTCGGAACCCCATTAACCGCCGATCAGGAATTCGAAGCCGGTCTCTTTTGTGGATCGCAACGTGCGACCCCAACCACTCCCCTACCTTCGTCATGCCTGGCATCGCAGTTCGGTTCCACGCTTTTACAAGTACCTGCACCAAACACCGAGGACGACGACAAAAACCCGCCGCGGATCGCGTCGCGTAATCTGTTCGACGTCTCTATCGGCCACGACAATCTCTTCCACGGCGACCGCTTTAAATGGAGCGCGCAACTTACTGCCATCAACATCACCAACAAATACGCGCTCTACAACTTCCTTTCCACCTTCAGCGGCACGCATTATGTGAGTCCGCGGGCGCTGACGATGCAAGTAGGCTTTCACTTCTAAACAGCAAAACGTGGCGAGCGGGGAGGAAATGAGTTTCCGCTCGCCACCAATGCTGCATCGGATCATGCAGCCATTTCTTCGAGCGCACTGCGATTGCGAATCACCAGCATCGATCCCTCCAGCCGGATCAATTCCCGTTTCTTTAGATCTCCTAACAGGCGCGTGACTGTCTCTCTTGAGGCGCCGATCATTTGTGCCATCTCTTCGTGTGTAGCAGCCGCTCTAACGCGTAATTCGCTGTCGTTCGCTTGCTCTCGCTCCGTCACCCACGAAAGTAACAACCGCGCCAGTTTCCCCACGGAGGAGCGCGCCAGAATCAAATCATGAATGTCCCGGTATGCTGCTTGAAATTCACGGCTGAGAACTTCCGTGGCATGCAGCCCGACCTCGGGGTTGGCGCGCATCAGTTGAATCAACGATTCGCGGTACACGAAATTCACCTGCGACGGCATGGATGTTTCTGCCGTCAGCTCATAAGGCTCCCCTGCAACCACAGCGCTCAAACCCAACACCGCACCGGGCTCAGCCATTTTCAGAATCAGAACTTTGCCATCCCGGGATGTGGCCGAAAGCTTCACCCTGCCGGAGCACAAGATGAAAATGCCGCGCGGGGATTGTCCTTCGACAAACAACAATGCGCCGCTCGGGTAAACCGTCAAATGGCTGTACATGTTTAATGATTTTGACCCTGCCTGTGATAAGTGACAGAACCAATCGTTCTTGTTCAGCTTGCAGGATACGCAACTCTCGCAGATTTCGAGCCCATAGGGAGTATTCATTTCATTTCCTTTTTTCGATTCTGGTAGCACACATAGCGTGTTCTCGGCCGTGGTTTCACGCAAATAAAACGGGCGCTGTCTGGTTAGGCTTGCTTGCGTCTTTGCTCCCAGAAGGAGATTCGCGCTGAGATTTTCTATTGTCTGGTCGCAAGAGCGCAGCGCCTGGATCAGATCCCAGCCCGCCGACGGATCAGCGCACTGTTGCCAGCGCAAGCCGCATGCAAACAGGTAGAGCAGGTAATCTCCGTCAGTCCGCTGCTCATGATTCTGTCCGGCAAATAGGCCGGGATTCGGTGTCGCTCGTACGATCTCGCAAAGTGGCATGCGTTCTCGCTCCTGAGCTTACGTTCCTAATACAGGGGAGGGTGGTTAGTGGCAGGCAATTTACATTCCAGAATTTTGGCTTGCAGGTGATTGATAATACGAGATTTTATTCATTACTACTGACGGTAGAACGTCATCCTGCCGAAGAAGTGTCCCTCAAAAGTAGCTAGTATGAATTCTGGTAGGAATTTCAATTCTCATATTCTTGGCGGTCAATGCCCATTTTTTGCATGCGGGATTGCAATGTGGTGCGTTTCAATCCCAAACGCGCGGCGGCCCCATTCAAACCGGCAATGACTCCCCCGCTCTCCCGAAGAGCCCGAACAATATGCTCCCGTTGCATGCTCTCAAGTGTTCCCTCCCCAGGCATCCGATGATCCGTATTTCTTAGCTCAGGAAATGCTACATGCAAAGTATCGTCGTGACTCAGAATGACGGAGCGTTCGATAAAGTTCTCGAGTTCACGTATATTGCCGCGCCAATGCCAGTTGCATAAAGCATTCATGGTAGCGATGGGGATATATGAAATCTTTTTCCCCATTCGTTGGGAGAATTTTTGCACGAAGTGTTGCACCAGCAGTGGAATATCGCCGGTGCGATCTCGTAATGGCGGAGCCGTAATCGGAAACACATTCAACCGGTAATACAGGTCGCTTCGATATTCATGGTCTGCAACGCTTCTCTCCAAATCTTTGTTGGTTGCGGCGATGATACGCACATTTACCCGAATAGTTTTTGTGCCCCCAAGCCGTTCAAATTCCTGATCTTGTAAAACCCGTAACAGTTTTGGCTGCAATTCTAAAGGGATGTCGCCAACCTCATCTAGAAAAAGCGTTCCTTTATCGGCCATTTCAAGGCGCCCGATCTTCTGACTGACTGCGCTGGTGAACGCGCCTTTTTCGTGGCCAAACAGTTCACTTTCCAGCAACCCTGTTGGAATCGCGGCGCAATTCAGTTTGATAAAAGCGCCTGCGGAGCGTGCGCTCATTTTGTGAACCGCCCGCGCAATCAATTCTTTACCCGTGCCGGTCTCGCCAAGAATTAGCACCGCCGCGTCGGTCGGGGCCACTGTGGCCACCTGGCTTAGGATTCGCTTGAGACTCGGGCTCTCTCCGATGATCTCTGTGAAATCTGGATTGGTGCGGACTTCCGGCAATTCAGCGATTTTTTCTTTTTTGAGCTTTTTTGTTAACTGAAGAAGGTTCCCTTCTGTCCGTTCATAATCGAGTGTGGCGGCGACTTGCATCGCAATCTGTTTCAACATTGCAATATCCGTTGGCCTGAATGCGTCCGTTGTCCGGCTGCACAATACCAGCGCGCCCAATTTCACCTCACCATGAATAATGGGAATCGCACAGGCGGTACGAATACCTCGCTCCAATTTGTATCGAATGGCGGGAGAGTCAATCGCCTGAAGATCGTCCAGGGTAAAAATAGCGGCGTCTCCTCGACCGAATGCGGCCCCAGATAGCGATTGATGAAACGGCACCTTTGTCCCGGTGATATCGTCAGCCCAATCAAAATCCAACGAATGAATGGAAAAAGAGTGACTTGCCTTGTCATAGAGCGACAGACCGACGGAGTCAGGTTGCATGAGCTCGCGAATGGTCTTGGCCACTTGAGGAAATGCATCCCGGACTTGTTGGGTCGTACTTAGCGCGCTGCCGACATCCATCAAAGCCTTTAAACGTTGCTTTTCGCTTTGCAAACTTTCGACTTTGGCTTGCGCGCGATTGCGGTCAAGCGCCATGGCAATTTGAGCTGCTATTTGTTCGAGAATTTCAATTCGGCGGGAAGGAAAAGCGTTGGGGTCGCAGCTACCTAAATTCAGCGCACCTAACTTGGTCACTCCAACCATCAAAGGAATTGAGCATATCGCAGAGATGCCTTCCTTGATCAAAACTGGCACATGCGTTCCCTGTATCTTGCGCATTTCATCGAGGTACAACACCTTCGTGCGTCCGGAGGAAAACGCGGGGTAAGCCAGAGATTCTTCAAAAGGTACGCTGGTGCCAGATGGAACAATCTTGTCCACGATTGGCGACTGGATGCCATAAATGCAAAAAGATTTCGACGCCTCGTCGCCAACAGCCAAAGAAATCAAATCGGGAGACAGTACATTGCGAATCGCTGCTGCAATAGCAGAAAAGGCTTCTGCAATGTTCGTTGTCGTACTTAAGGCCTTACTTACATCAAGCATCATTTGCAAACGTCCTCGTTCATGGTCGAGGGTGTCCTGCGCCACCAGGCGTTCGATTCCGACTGTGATCGGCGCGGTATAATCCCGCAAAAGTTGCGCATCGGCCTCACTAAAAGCTGCCGTTGCATCGCTTCCAACGCCCAAAATGCCTAGAGGACGCGTAATGCCATTAATAGGCCACAAGCAATAGGACTTTACTCCCTTACCTTGCATGACTTCCTGGCACACTGGATAGTCGGAGGCAAACGCATTGTTAGGGGCGATGAACACGCGTTGATGCTCCATGCACCAACTGCTGGGACAGGCGCTGGCTTCAACTTCCAGCGGCGGTGGTGCATCCTGATCCATCCGCCAAACGCGTACGTTCATGGTGTTTTTTTCTACGTCGTGTAATGAGACAATAAAAAACTCAAAAGGCAAGAGCGTGCGAAGTCTCTGGCTAAGGTCCACGCACAAATCTGGCAGATTGTTGTGGCGTGCAAGAAGGTCGAGCATCGTGGCCCGGTCCTCAGCTGTGTGGGTGTATTTCTTCGGGTCTAACATCCAATAGACTCCTGACAAGAAAAAAATGGGGCTCAATTTTCCTGAAGATATCCAGATTGAATTCCCAGAGAATTTGAAAAAGAATTGCGAATTGCAATATTTGCAAAGACTTACAGATGGTAAAGGAATCTTCACCTAAGGATTGAAGCACGGACACACTTTTACTTCGAGTGATGCGGTGACGCACCGGAGACGAATTATTTACGAAGCGGCAACACTTGTACATTGCGCGAGCATGACCTTACTACCCCCTCGGGCAAAGCACAGTAGCATCTAAATTGGGTTCTAAACCAAGCCCACATGCAATTGCAAGCCTTTATTTTATTCTGATGAAAATTTTATTGCCTAAACACTCGAGAGTTAGTTCGGAAGTTTAAGCTGCCTATGCGCTAGCATAGTGACATGGCCCGGGGCTGGGAGAGCAAATCAGTCGAAGATCAACAAGCTGAAGCAGCGGCAGAACGAAAGCTACCAAAAGCCCGGCTCACTTCCGAAGAAATCCATCGGCAACAACAAATTCAGGGACTGAAACTCTCGAAGCAACGGGTAGAACAGCAGTTACAGTCGGTTCAAAGCCCGCAACACCGGGAAATGCTGCTTCTCGCGCTTGCTGATCTGGAGAGCCGGCTATCATCACTATGCAAAGAATGAATGAAACGCCCGCCGATAAACTCCTATATTTTGGGTAGCAGCGTTCCCCTAATTGGGCTAGAATTCGTTGCTGTAACCCTGCAAGCGCAAGAACCGCATGACCCTCGCGAAAGAACCTACAGTTCCCGATTTTCGTATCTTGTTCGAATCCTCTCCGGGCTTATATCTAGTACTTGTGCCTGACTTCACGATTGTCGCCGTGACCGAGAACTATCTTTCTGCGACGATGACGCAGCGAGATGCGATTCTCGGTCGAGGAATTTTTGATGTTTTCCCGGACAATCCCAATGATCCAACCGCTACTGGCGTTAGTAATTTGAGGTCTTCCTTGGAACACGTCCGAAATAACCGCATTCCTGACGTCATGCCATTGCAAAAATATGATATTCGCCGTCCCGAGTCTGAAGGAGGAATGTTTGAAGAACGCTATTGGAGTCCGGTCAATACTCCTGTGCTGACCAAAGATGGAGAGCTTCTCTACATCATTCATCGCGTGGAAGATGTGACCGACTTCGTCCGCCTTAAACAATTTGGTACCGAACAACAGCAACTTACCCACGAGCTGCAAACCCGCACCGACCACATGGAGGCGGAAATTTATCTCCGCTCGCAAGAATTGGAAGAAGCGAACCGCAACAGACTAGCAGCGCTGGGAAGACTTTCCGGAGGAATTGCCCACGACTTCAATAATCTTCTCGGCGTAATTTTGGGCTATGCCCGTCTTCTTCAAGATGAAAATCAAACAGACACGCGCCTGAACAAGGCGCTCGACAGCATCGTACACGCGGCAGAGAATGCTTCAGGATTGACCCGGCAACTGCTGGCATACAGCCGTCAGCAAGTGCTTGAGCCCAAAATCCTCAATTTGAATGACATTGTTAAAAAGATTGAACCGCTCATCCGGCGATTAATCGGGGAAAACATAGAATTCCAGACTTCTCTTGATTCCGGACTTGGGAAAATCAAGGCAGATCCAGGCCAGCTCGAGCAAGTCATTATGAATCTGGCCATCAACGCGCGGGATGCCATGCCACAGGGCGGCAAATTAATTGTCGAGACGTCAAATCACGATCTCGACGAATCTTATATTTCACAACATCCAGGAGTTGCACGTGGGCCGTACGTGCTGCTCTCCGTGTCAGATACTGGCACAGGTATTGATCCAAGTGCGAAAGAACGTATCTTTGAACCTTTTTTTACTACCAAAGAAATGGGCAAAGGCACAGGATTGGGCTTGTCGACCGTCCAGGGAATCGTCAAGCAAAGTGACGGTCATATCTGGGTTTACAGCGAGTTAGGGCACGGTACAAATTTTAAGATTTACTTCCCTACGACGGAGGAAAGCGCAAAGACGGCTTCCTCCGTAGAAGCAAAACCTTATATTGCAAGAGGTTCAGAAACAGTTCTTCTTGTAGAAGATCAATCTTCTCTTCGCGAACTCATCACAACCATGCTTGAACGAGATGGTTACAAAGTTTTAGCTGCGGAGACACCTGCAAAGGGACTTGAATTCGCGGGCACGTATAACGGAACGATTCATCTCCTTATCACTGATGTCATCTTGCCGGAAATGAATGGGCGGGCTTTCGCTGAACGACTTGCGGGTTCGAGACATGCGATCAAAGTACTCTTTATTTCGGCATATACGGAAAACATTATGGTCCAACAAGGAACGCTGCCGGGCGGAACTGCCTTTCTGCAAAAACCCTTCACACACGAAGCGTTGCGCAGGAAAGTCCGGGAAGTACTGGATTAAGCCTGCAAACTCAGCAACAAACCAGGGTAATCTCGCCCTTATTCTCACTCACGTATAATCGTTATATGAAGGCTTATGTCTATGTGTCGCTGAAGAAGAGCGTCCTGGACCCACAGGGCAAGACCATCCACGGCGCATTGCAGAAAATGGGCTATAAGGGGCTGGACGGCGTTCGGCAAGGCAAGTATTTTGAGCTCGATTTAGCCAGCAGCTTGACAAAACCTGAGGCAGAAGCAGAAGTCACTCGCATTGCCAGCACCGTGCTCACCAATCCGGTGATCGAAGAGTTCCAGATCAAAGTCGAGTAAATGCAGGTCGAGTAAATTCGGGGGCGAAGTTTTCGTATGTGCGGCATTGTCGGTTACGTCGGGAAAAAATCAGTTGTACCGGTAATCATCGAGGGTCTCCGCAAGCTGGAGTATCGCGGCTATGATTCTGCCGGCATCGCAGTCTGCGGCAATGGTGAGGGACTACAAGTACGCCGTGCGGAAGGCAAGCTGCGCAATCTCGACGAAGTCATCCGGCAAAACCCACTCGATGGCACTTACGGAATCGGCCACACCCGCTGGGCGACGCACGGGCGGCCCAGTGAAGAAAATGCTCATCCTCTACGCGACTGCACCGGACGCATTGTTGTGGTGCACAACGGCATCGTTGAGAACTACGTCGCGCTCAAGAAAAAGTTGATTGAGGAAGGCCACAAGTTCGTCACCGAAACCGATACGGAAGTTATCGCTCATCTGGTTGAAAAGTTTTACCTCAAGCATGAGAACGGCGGCAGACCATCTTTAGAAGAAGCAGTTCGCAAGACCGTAAAAATGCTTAACGGCGTCTTCGCTCTTGGCGTGATCGCCGTAGATGAGCCCAACAAAATTGTAGCCGCTCGCAACGGTCCTCCAGCCGTGATCGGCTTGGGTAATGACGAATATTTTGTCGCTTCCGATGTCCCCGCAATTCTCTATCACACGCGCGATTTATTTTTCCTCGCCGATGGCGATCTCGCGGTCATCACTCCCGCAGGCGTACAACTAACCGATTTTGACGGACGCCCGATTCGCCGCGAAGTGCAGCACGTCACCTGGGACCCCATCATGGCGGAAAAGGGCGGCTTCAAGCACTTCATGCTCAAAGAGATTTACGAGCAGCCGCGTGCGGTCCGCGACACCACGTTGGGCCGCATTTCGCAGGAAACCGGACAAGTATTCCTCGATGAAATGCAGATCAGCGAAGCCGAATTCAAAGCGGCGAAGAAAATCAACATAGAAGCGTGCGGCACGAGCTGGCACGCGGGACTCGCCGGCAAGTTCATGATTGAAAGCCTGGCGAGGGTTCCGGTGGAAGTCGATTATGCCAGTGAGTGGCGTTATCGCGATCCGATTGTCGGCTCCGACGAAATTACAGTCGTGATTTCGCAATCCGGCGAAACCGCCGACACGATTGCAGCGCAGCGCGAAGCCAAAGCTAAAGGCTCCAAAACGCTGGCCATTTGCAACGTGGTCGGTTCGATGATCACGCGTGAAGCTTCGGGAACGATTTACACTCACGCCGGACCGGAGATTGGCGTGGCCTCGACAAAAGCATTCACGGCACAGCTCACTGCGCTTTATTTATTTTCTCTGTATCTCGCACAGGTTCGTGGGGCGATGAGCAAAGAGCAGGCGACGGAAGCGGTCTATGAACTCACCCGCATGCCGGCCAAACTTGAGCAGCTTCTCACTCGCGACGAACAATGCGAAGAGTTGGCCAAGCTGTATGTTCGCGCGCACGATTTTCTCTTTCTGGGACGCGGCATACACTATCCCATCGCACTGGAAGGCGCACTCAAACTGAAAGAAATTTCTTACATTCACGCCGAGGGCTATCCCGCAGGGGAGATGAAGCATGGGCCTAATGCGCTGATTGATGAGAATTTGCCAGTCGTCATTATTGCCACACGCGATCCCAAGAGCGAGCTTTCCATGATTCGCTATGAGAAGACGATGTCAAATCTCAAGGAAGTAAAAGCGCGATCGGGAAGGGTGATCGCCATTGCCACCGAAGGCGACGAAGAAATCAAAGATGCCGCCGATCACGTGCTCTATATTCCTGCCGCACCGGAAGAGTTGGCGCCGATTCTGGAAATTGTTCCGCTGCAACTGCTCGCCTATCACATCGCCGTCCGCCGCGGATGCGATGTGGACCAGCCAAGAAATTTGGCGAAGTCCGTCACGGTCGAGTAATTAAGGAATATTTGCCGTCGCGCCCTCGGGCCAGGTGCGGTGCGCTCTCCGTCCATTCACAACGTAATACACCGATAGTGTCTTGCTTTGTCCCAGCGCGGGATCGCCGCCCATCACAACGTTTGTCACCTGAAAGGTCAGAACCGGGCCGCGAATCATGGCGTTCAGCCGGTCGGTCACATCGCGGACTTTGTGCCGGTGGCCATAAGTCGCTTCAATAATGCGCAAGCCTTGATACGCTGGATTTGGCCGGTTCCAGGTTCCGCCGGGGTAATAGTTTGTAGCAACTATAGCCATCGCCACTACATCGCCCTCGCGATAGTGATAAGTGTGATTGCGTCCGCGCCAGTCGCCGCAAGTAAGCTGAAAAATCTTTTTCATTCCCGGCGCAGGATCGCCAAAAACCGAATTGCTTACGCGAAAGTTCAGCTGTCCGCCGGGGGCCATGGATTGCACGCGCGCCGTCACGTCCGCCATGTTGAATCCTGCTCCATAAGTTGCGCGCTGGATGAGGCATTGCGCAGCAGACAGAATTGACAATAAGAGAACCACTCCAGTCAAAAAGACGATGGAACGAAATCTCATACGAACCTCACGGTGGTGAAAGAACGCCGTCAGCATAGCACAGCGTAGCTTCCTTCCTTGTCTTGGCGTCATCTATACAATGACAAACACAATCATGCCTCAATTCAAAACTTATACAGCTCGTTTGGTCCGCACTTTGCCACTCTCCGATTACACCAAGCACTTGGAATTTGAGATGAAAGATCTTCCCCGCTTCGGCTTTGTCGCCGGACAATGGCTTTCTTTCAAGCATCGCAAGGCCGATGGCGAGGAAATCACGCGCGCCTACTCCATCGCCTCGCCGCCGGGTGAAAACAATCGCTTCGCGCTTTGCCTCAATCGCGTCGAAAACGGATTCATGTCGAATTTTCTTTGCGATTTACCCGAAGGCGGCGAAATCGAGTGTCAGGGACCGTTTGGTGATTTCATTTTGCGTCCGCCGATGCGCGATCTTCTTTTCATTGCCACGGGCACCGGCATCGCTCCCTTTCGCGGCATCTTGCAGTGGCTGCTGGCGGATTCCACTCGCCACCAAAATAAATCTATGACTCTGATTTTCGGCAATCGCACGGAAAAAGATATTTACTATCACGAGGAATTTCTCGACCTCGCCGAGAGGCACGAAAAATTTCGTTATTTGCCCACGCTCAGTCGCGGAGACGAACGCTGGGCCGGCCTTCGCGGCTATGTGCAAGAGCACGTCCCCGACATCGCCGCCGGACGTTCCGATATGCACGCCTACATCTGCGGCCTCGACAAGATGGTGAAAGCGAACCGCGATTTACTGAAATCGCTGGGCTGGGACAGAAAATCCATCCTGTACGAAAAATATGATTAGCGCGGCCTAACGCAAAAAACCTCGGATTACGCCCGTAACTTGCCGCGCCCTCTAGCTCCTTAGCAGACTAATTGCATCCACTCTGTAAAGATTTAAGGAGTCGTATGCTTGGCAAATCTGTCGGCCTAGTTGGCGGCCTGCTTCTTCTCTTGTTCGGCGCTTACATTTCTCTGCAATCTCTGAATACATGGAAACCGTTTTGGCGTCAGCAGGAAAAAGCTGCCGCACAGCCTGCGCAAGCTCATTCTCCCAACGCGGATGCGATCGGCCCGGAACTAAAAGATGCGGCGAGTATTAAAGCTATCGGGCCTCTGGCCTCTGCCGCTGCGCAGCATGCGAACGATGCGGCGCTGGCTATGCCCGATACTGCCGTGCCGACTGACGATGCCAACGACGCCAAGCCTGCTCCAACCCCTGCTGCCAACGGAACACTCTCGGCTCTCGATCGCGCGGCTGGTGTGGTTGGCACTCCCGCGGAGTCGCTCGTTCACCAAAGCTTCGTTGTGACGACGTACGAAAAGTTTCCCTTCATTGTGCCGCCGCATTCGCTCCATCCTCATATTCATGGAAAATTCCACACCGAAGACGCAGGTAAGAATGTTGACGTGCTTTTAATGAATGCGCGAGAGTACGAAGCGTTCAGCCATCACCATCCAACCAATGCGACTTTTTCAAGCGAAGGTTCGAGTGGCGGCGCAATTGACTGGACTCTCCACTCGACGCTGCTCGAAGCGCAAAAATACTACCTGGTTTTCGCCAGCTCCCAAGAAAGCGGCGGGCAAACGCCCGTCAACGCAGATTTCACCGTCAGCTTCGAATAAATCCTTAAAATACATGGCATGGCTTTAGCTATGCCGGATAAGCCTGCGAAATTCGATTGCGCACCCATGTGCGTACCTGCCGGTAAATAGGAGTTACCATGAGCAAAAGCGAGAACCCAAAAGAGAAATTGACCTCGTTTGGCCCGCCGTCCCGGAGTTGCCGGTAGTTGCGCCTTTCGCCGGCGTAGAACATTGATTTGCCGGCCTTTCCGCACGGCTGAAGCCTTGCCCTTCCCGGCCCCTGAGATATCCAACTTTTTTGTAGCCCCCTCGCATCCTCCTGTTTTCTTCCGCATCTAAACATTGACAACGATTCACTCAGGTCTTAGGATAGTCCTGAGCGCAATCATAAGTGCACTGATTATAAAGCACTTAACAGTTTCAGGAGGAGCCAATTATGGCCAAGATTATAGGAATTGACTTGGGAACCACCAACTCCTGCGTGGCGGTTATGGAGGGTGGAGAGCCCAAGGTTATTGCAAATGAAGAAGGTGGGCGAACCACGCCTTCGGTCGTCGGCTTTACCAAATCCGGCGAGCGGCTGGTTGGCCAGGTGGCCAAGCGGCAGGCGATTACCAATCCCGAGAACACCGTTTATTCGATTAAGCGGTTTATGGGACGCCGTTTCGATGAAGTGCAGGAAGAGATCAAGATGGTGCCCTACAAGGTCGTGAAGTCGGGCGACCACGTCGCGGTTGTGGCGCAGGGCAAGGAGTACACCCCGCCGCAAATCTCCGCGATGATTTTACAGAAGTTGAAGAAGGCCGCGGAAGATTACCTCGGCGAGAAAGTGACCGAAGCGGTCATCACGGTGCCTGCGTATTTTAACGACGCGCAGCGCCAGGCGACCAAAGACGCCGGGCAGATTGCCGGACTCGACGTAAAGCGCATCATCAATGAGCCCACGGCAGCAGCGTTGGCTTATGGTCTCGACAAGAAGAAGGATGAGACGATTGCGGTTTATGACTTCGGCGGCGGTACGTTCGACATCTCCATTCTGGAAGTCGGCGAAGGCGTTATTGAAGTCAAAGCCACCAACGGCGATACGCATTTGGGCGGCGACAACCTCGACCAGAAGATTGTCGATTGGTTGATTGGCGAGTTCAAGAAGAACGAAGGCCTCGACCTGCGCGGCAAGGGCAACGAAATGGCTTTGCAGCGTCTGCGTGATGCGGCTGAGCGAGCGAAGATCGAGCTTTCGACCACGATGGAGACGGAAATCAACCTCCCCTTCATCACCGCGGATGCGGGCGGTCCGAAGCACCTGGTTGTGAAGCTGACCCGCGCCAAGCTCGAAGCGATGGTGGAAGACATCATCCAGCGCTCGGTTGGACCTTGCAAGCAGTGCATGAAGGATGCGGGCGTGGATGCCAGCAAGATTGATGAAGTCGTGCTGGTTGGCGGACAGACTCGTATGCCGCGCATTCAAGCGCTGGTGAAGGAGTTGTTCGGAAAAGAAGGCCACAAGGGCGTGAATCCTGACGAAGTCGTGGCGGTTGGCGCGGCGATTCAGGGCGGCGTGCTCACGGGCGACGTGAAAGACCTGCTCTTGCTCGACGTGACTCCGCTGTCATTATCCATCGAGACTCTCGGTGGCGTAGCGACGCCGATGATTCCGCGGAACACGACCATTCCGACGCGCAAGACGGAGACTTTCTCCACGGCGGCGGACAGCCAGACGACGGTCGAAGTCCACGTGTTGCAGGGCGAGCGGCCAATGGCGAGCCAGAACAGAACGCTGGGCAAGTTCCACTTGACCGGAATTCCGGCAGCGCCACGCGGCGTGCCGCAGATCGAAGTGACGTTTGACATTGACGCGAACGGCATTTTGAATGTCACGGCGAAGGACACGGCCACGGGCAAGGACCAGAAGATTACGATTACATCGTCTTCAGGTCTGAGCAAAGAGGAAGTGGAGCAGATGGCGAAGGAAGCCGACGCTCACTCCGCCGAAGACAAAGCCAAGCGGGAAGAGATCGAGTCCAAGAACCAGCTCGACTCGATGGTCTATGGCACGGAGAAGATGCTCCGCGAACAGGGAGACAAGATCTCCGGTTCGGAGCGGGGCGATGTCGAAAACGCAATTGCCGATGCGAAGAAAGCACTCGAGTCGAACGACAAAGCCACCATGGACAAGGCCCGCGAAACGCTGACCCAGGCTTCGCACAAGCTGGCAGAGCAGATGTACAAGTCGGCTCAAGCCCAAGCCCAACCGGGCGCGGCTGGAGCGGGTCCGCAAGCGGGTGGCAACGCCTCTGAACCGAAGAAGGATGAAGGGGTAATTGACGCCGAGTACGTGGACGTCGAGAACAAATAATGTGTGGGGCGGGCGCCCTCGCCCGCCCGAGTTTTAAAGTTCGGCAATAGCAGGGGCGTGAAAACGCCCCTGCCGTTTCATGGTTGGCGTTTTTTTGATTGAAGAAGTCGGGTTCGGAGGTGGGTATCATGCAATTTGAAGTGAACGGACAGGCATATTTCTTACATTTTGTAGATGATGAAGGACGCTGGTATTTGTTTGAGCCCAGCGATACGGGCATTCAAAGAATTCCGGTGTATGTGGATGACCGCGGTGGAGAACGAAAAAAGGCAACGCACGCGATTATGTGATTGGTGAGGTCGAGAGGCTTAACCCGCTACTTTCGCAGCGATGGCCAGACGCGACACATGAGGGCGTTTGCGACGTGAAGCCCGCCAGAGTTCATACTGGGACTGCATCCCCAGCCAAAGTTCAGGGCTGGTGCCGATTGCTTCCGATAACCGGAGGGCCATCTCGGCGGAGATGCCAGCGCTGCCGTTCAGAATGCGGGACAAACTGGCGCGCGTGATCCGCAAGTGGCGGGCTGCTTGGGTAACGGAAATCTCGCCAAGATAATCCCGCAATACTTGCCCGGGATGAGGTGGATTGTGCATGCGCATAAGAAACCGCCCAAGGACAGCTTATGATGATGGTAGCACCTGAGACATGGCAGGCTGTAAGCGCGGCGAGCACATTCGCATTGGCTATCATTGCCGCAGTAGCGTTGGTCTTCACGGTCGTACAGATTCTGATCCAACGTGGTCTTGCGAAAATCACCAATCTGGAAAAGCAAATCGATAGCTTCGATTCGTCCGAATTCCTCGGATACCGGAAGGAGCTCGCTAAGCAAAGGCTGGGCCAAGGACGCCTGAAGGTTCTTAGGGATGACGATGCGCCGTCGGAGTTATATAAAGTACTGGACTTCTTTGAGCATGTGGGCTTTCTCGTTCGAAAACGCCATCTCCGTGCTTATGATGTCTGGCATTCCTTCGGCGCTTGGGCGGTGCCAACTTATTATGACGCAAGGCGGGTGATCGAATATCAGCAGTATGACGACCCGACCTTTTATGATGACTTCGTGTGGCTGATCCGTAAGGTTGAGAAAATCTCGCAGAAGAAAACAGGAAAGCTAGAAATTCCTTCGGACGACGACATCTATAATTATTATCTCGACGAATTTGGCGGAAAGCTCCCATCCCGCAGGAACCGAAAGGGAAGCAAACAGTCGTCAAGTGAAAGGCCAATTCCGCCTGAAGACAAGCCCACTCTGATCTCAGGTGGTGGAAAGTAATGGCAACGACCACTCAAAAAGATTATTACGGCATTCTCGGCGTGAAGAAGTCCGCGTCGGCGGATGATATTCGCAAGGCTTTCCGCAAGCTGGCGCGGAAGTACCATCCAGACGTCAATCCCGGGGACAAGGCGGCGGAGGAGAAGTTCAAGTCCATCTCCGAGGCCAACGAAGTTCTGAGTGATCCGAAGAAGCGCAAGATCTACGACCAGGTCGGGTTTTATTCCGACAATATCGATCCGGCGACCGCCGAGGCTTATGCCAAAGCTGGTGGAGGCTCGGGAGGGTTCGCAGGAGGAGGATTTCCCGGTGGACAAGCGCCGCCTCGCGGCAGCGGACAGAACGTCAACTTCGACTTCGGTGGGTTTGATTTCTCTGATCTCTTCGAAGGAGGAGGGCGGGCGCAGCAACGGCAGAGCAGCGGCGGGGGATTTAAAGATATCTTCTCCGGCATGTTTGGCGGAGGACGTGGCGCAGCGGCTGAAGAAGGGCCTGAGTCGGGTTCGGATCTCGAATATCAGGTGGATGTCCCTTTCTGGACGGCGATTCGCGGCGGCGTGATGAAGTTGAACATCGCACGGCGGGATGCGTGCCCGACTTGCCATACTCAGGGATTTGTTGAGGGAGCAGGAACGTGCCCCGAGTGCAAGGGCTCTGGTCAAGTGACGCAGACGGGAGGGCGCATGAAGTTCAATGTGACCTGCCCACGTTGCCATGGGACGGGAAAGAATATTTCTACCTGTCCGACATGCCATGGCGAGGGAACTCTGGGCAAAACCGATCCTTTGGAAGTGCGCATTAAAGCTGGAACGCGCGATGGGCAACGCATCCGCCTGGGTGGCAAGGGCAACGCCGGAGTACGCGGCGGGACGGCTGGCGATCTTTACGTGATTATCCGCGCGGGGAGCCATCCGACTTTTCAGCGTGATGGAGATGATATTCGGCTGACCGTTCCAGTGAATGTGACTGAGGCGGCTCTGGGCGCGAAGGTTGAAGTGCCCACGATCGATGGACGGGCGCAGTTGAAGATTCCGCCGGGAACGCAATCAGGACAAAAGCTGAGACTTCGCGAAAAGGGCGTACCGTCGGCGACGAAAGATGGTGTGCGCGGAGACGAGATTGTCGAAATCAAAATCGTCGTTCCCATGCCGCGCGACGAAAAAACCAAAGAGCTAATGCGGGAATTGGCCAAGCTGAACCCGGAGGATCCCCGGGCAGAGTTGTGGAAGGACGTCTGAGAATATTCTTACTGCCGAGGACGCTGAGAGCGCTGAGAAAAATAAATTTCTCTTCCCAGCGAACTCCGCGCCCTCGCTTAATCTTCTCCAATTATTTCTTACTTGGATCGTCCGCCGGATTGACGTAGTTGAATTGCAACGGCGCCATGCCGTGAACTTGGACAATAGTTTCTCCGACAGCCATCGCGTAGTGATGCATATCGGGATCGAGATAAGCAAAGCTACCTGCTGGGAAGAGATTCATCTTCGCGGCATCAAACTTGTCTCCCATGCCGACTTTAAAACTTCCTGAAATTACAGTGACGTTCTCGCGCGTTGGATGCCAATGCGGCGCAAGCTTGTAGCCGTCCGGCATTTTCAAGCGCACAGTGTAGTCTCCGGAACTGCCCATAGGATTGCCTTCGATAACTGCGAGTTGAGCGCCGGGGTTTACGAACGGCGGTGGGGGCCCCCACTTGATTTGATCAGGGGTAAAAGCATTTTGGGCAAATGCCGCGGCGAGAACAACGAAAAAAACTACTGAAAACTTCCACAGGTTTGTTTTCATAGACGCCTCCATGCGTTGGCGGCATCATAGCCATGTAGAAATCAGAACGCAATGCTTGAGTCTAAAAAGTCTTTAACCACAGAGGTGACGAAGGATCGCAGAGGCAAAATCTAGAATTTTTCTGTGATCCTCTGTGGTTCAAAGTTTGCGAGTGTTACCTCCGTACCCTCGCCTCACCATAAAAATTTCCTCTGAACTCCAAAAAATTCTTGCATCTGTGGAAAATTCCCGTAATCTCTTAATTGCGAACTAACTTAGCCGCAATGTCCGGAAATCGCTGTCAGCCGGGAGCCTCGAGACGTTGAACCTTTCAAGGGAGACGAGGCGGCGAGAGTGAGTCGCTTGAGGAGGAAGCCATAGAAATTGGCAACAGCTAGCGCGCCACAACAGATCACAGAGAATCCCCCCGCTCTCACCGCAGTACCTAACCGGAAAAAATCGGTTCGCCTCACGCTTTGGCCCCTGGTCGCCGCCACCTTCTTTATGGTGTCAGGCGGAACATATGGGACCGAAGATATCGTCCACGGCGCGGGATACGGGAAAGCGATTCTGATTCTGCTGCTCACTCCGATTCTCTGGAGCCTACCCACTGCATTCATGATCGGTGAACTCTCGAGCGCACTGCCCTACGAGGGCGGTTATTACGCCTGGGTGCGCCGCGCCATGGGCAATTTCTGGGGATTTCAGGAAGCATGGCTTTCGCTGGTTGCGTCCATTTTCGACATGGCGATTTACCCGACGCTGTTTGTCACATATTTGACGACGATGTTCCCCTGGTTCCAGGAAAATCATCGGGGTTTAGTGGTGGGGATTGCCGTCATTGCTATGTGCGCGATTTTAAATATCGCGGGCGTGAAAGTTGTTTCGACAACTTCATTGTGGATGTTCTTCGCGCTGTCCGCGCCATTCGCAGCGATTGTGCTGCTCGCGCCCTTTAAGTTTGGTGCGCTGGCCAATGCTGTGACCAAACCGACGACCTCCAACGTGGATATTCTCGGCGGATTACTCATCTGCATGTGGAATTACATGGGATGGGATAACGCCTCGACGATTGCCACGGAAGTCGAACGCCCGCAGCGAACTTATCCGCGTGCGATGCTGGTTGCAGTGTGCATCGTTGCGCTGAGCTACATGCTGCCGTTTGGCGCGATGTGGATGACCAAGCTGCCAGCCTCCGCGTGGGAAACCGGATCATGGGCAGAGATCGCCGGATTGCTCGGCGGCCCATTGCTCCGCGTCGCGGTCGTGCTCGGTGGAATGATCAGCGCCTTCGGTATGTTCAATGCGCTGGTGATGAGCTACTCTCGGTTGCCCCTGGCGATGGCGCAGGATGGCATGTTGCCGGGAATTTTTGCCAAGCTGCATCCAAAGTCGCGAGCGCCCTGGGTCTCGATTATCGCGCTGGCGATTTTATGGGCGCCGTGCCTGCTGCTCGGTTTTGAGCGGCTGATTACGCTCGACATTCTGATTTACGGGCTCAGCCTCGGCCTTGAGTTCGCGGCATTGGCGGTTCTGCGCGTTCGTGAGCCAGAGCTAAAGCGGCCATTCCGCGTCCCCGGTGGAATTTTCGGCGCATTTGCTATTGGCGTTCCGCCGGTGCTGATGCTGGCCTTCGATTTGATTCATAGCGAACACGAATCCGTATGGAACATGAGTTCACTGGAGTTCGGAGCGATCCTGATCGGCTTGGGTGTGGTGGCTTACGGAGTGAATCGTCTGCTGAAACCGGAAGGCTGGGCGGTAAGCGAGCAGACACCACAGCCTCAGGAATAAAGATTCAAAGGCAAATAAATATAAGGGACCGGAGTTCCGGTCCCTTTTTGTTTAAGGTAATCAGGCGGCTCGCGCTTCATCGCGCAGAGCTTTGATCTTGTCATGCGCCTGCTGCACGGAATTGGCCTGACGGCGAACCATGTCTGCGATATTTGCCGGCAGATGCGCTGCAAGAGCCTTCTTGTACGACTCTTTGGCAGAATCTTCGCCGGATTCGATTGATTCCAGAATCGTCTTGTCTCCTCCACCCAAGGCAACCTTCGTATCAATCCACGCGCGATGAAGAGTGCCTCCTACCGAACCGGAGACTTTTTCATCTTTCTTGCCGAGATGCAGGAGTTCAGCTTGCAGTTCTTCCGCAAATCGTCCCCGTTGCAGACCCTCTTCATAAAAAAGCGTCTTGAGATCGGGCCGCTTTACATGCGAAGCGGCATCTTGATAGCCTTTTTGGCCATCGCGGCAGGTCTCGATGAGATCTTTTATGACATCTACGGTATTATTTTCGTCCACGATTGAACCTCCGCCACTTGGATGCAAATAAGCGAGTTGGGTTTGGCGAAGTTCGCGAGAAATCAGCGGAATGCTCTAGAATCATAAATGAGGCAAAACGGTGACTAAGCGGAAATCCAAAGGCGCATACATGATCTCGGCGGTCGCTGAGATGTATGGCATCCATCCGCAGACGCTGCGATTGTATGAGCGCGAAGGTCTGCTCAAACCATCGCGCACCGAAGGCAACACCCGCCTTTACACCGACGAAGATTTGCAGCGCTTGGAATTTATTTTGTCGCTGGCCCGCGATTTGGGCGTGAACATTAGCGGGATGGCGATCATTCTGCAAATGCGCGAGCGCATGGAAGAAATGCAGCGCCAAATTCAGGATTTCGTGAAATACATTCAAGAAGAAGTGCTGTCGCGCGCCAGCGCGGCGGCAGACCCGTCGAAGGGTGCGATTGTGCCGATAAGAAGAGCTATTGTGACGCCAGCTCCAGTAAAGAAAAAGCACACGTAGCGAGCTAATCGCGCATGCTGCCCTTCAAGCTCATCTACAGCGAGGATTATTACCTGCCGATTGGCGCGCATGTGTTTCCGGCGGAGAAGTATCGCCGTATTCATGACAGGCTGATTGAAACAAATGTTGCCGCCGTGAGTGATTTTCTTAAGCCGCAGCGTGCATCTGACGAAGACATTCTTCTCGTCCATACGCAGGAATATGTTCGCAAGCTGAAAACTGGCACGCTGTCACCACGCGAAGAAATGCAGTTGGAAGTTCCCTTCTCGCCGGAATTAGTGCGGGCGTTCTGGCTGGCGGCAGGTGGATCCATACTCGCTGCACAATGCGCCCTCAAAGACAAAATCGCCATCAACATCGGCGGAGGATTCCATCATGCTTTTCCCGACCATGGCGAGGGCTTTTGCATGATCAATGACGTCGCCGTCGCCATCCGCGCGATGCAGCGCGATAAAAAGATCGATCGTGCAATGACGGTGGACTGCGACGTGCACCAAGGCAACGGGACCGCAGCAATCTTTGCTGGAGCAAAGGCAAACGCTGATGTGCTGCCTTCAAATCCAATCGTGCAACGATCTCTGCAAAGCTCGACCGGCGTTTTCACCATCTCGCTACATCAACAGAACAACTATCCCTCTTACAAGCCGCCATCCTCCATAGACATGGACTTGCCCGACGGTATCGGCGATAACGCCTACCTTTCATGGCTCGACAATGCTCTCAGTTCCGGATTGCGGCAATTTTCGCCAGACTTGATCTGCTATATCGCAGGAGCTGATCCGTATAAAGAAGATCAACTCGGTGGACTGGCGCTCACCATTGAAGGACTCAAGAAACGAGACGAATTGGTATTTCGCGTAGCCCGGGCAAAGAACATTCCAGTGATGGTGACTTATGCGGGCGGATATGCCCGGCACGTAGAAGACACGGTCACCATCCATTGCAATACCGTGCTTGCGGCTGGCAAGCTCTTCGCATGACGAGTTGAAAATGTCGAGTGCCTGAGAATACCCGGCGCTTTTATTCGTAAATATAAAGCGAAACAAGTGTGTGCATAATTTTGCAACTTCGTGTCTTTTGGGTATTCAAAAAGATATCCTCGAAAAACGGCTTCCCGCGCTCGTTTCCTCTTGACGCAGCGCAGAATCGTTGTAGAATTCGTGCCATTCCTGCGAGACAGGTTTCGCACGATGTTCACAGTTCTCTGAGATGTCCCGCTGCGAAAATCGAGGCGCTACCGGAATCGCAGTTTGTTTAAACCCCAGGAGGAAAGATGAATACCAAAGCAGTCCCCCGTACGTTGTTCTGCATTGCTCTTCTCACCCTCGCCAGCAGCCTATTCGCTGCAGAGGTTAAGCCTCATCAGTCCATCACCAAGGGCTCGAATATCGTTCACCAGGCCCCTGCTCCGCCGCCGGGCGTAAGCGTTCTTTACAGCAACCTCGGCCCGAAGAATAACGCTTACAACGGAAACCAAGGTTGGACGATTGCAGGCCCGCAGAGTGCGCTTGGTTTTGATCAAGCGATCGCGCAGCCTTACACGCCGGCAGCGGACTCCACAATCCAGGGTCTTCAACTTGGATTGGGATACGTTGAAGGTGCAAACACGTTTGCAGTCGCCATCTTTACGGATGCAAGCGGATTGCCCGGCAAACCAATCAAGGTATGGAATGCAACCAACATCGCCAACTTTGGCACTTGCTGCACCCTCGCGACCGTGGTTGACAAAGCTGGCATCAAGGTAACGGCTGGCACGCAGTATTGGGTCGTGGTCGGCTGGGACAACGCTTCAGAGACTCTGTATGGCGTGTGGGATCAAACCTACAACGGCAGCCAGGGAACAGTTGCGTTTGCTTCCACCGGAAACGGCAATGTCTGGGAAACCTTCACAGGCACCCAGAGCGCTTATGCGATTTACGGAACCACTCCGTAGATTTCACAACAAGAACAAATTGTTACAAGAGTCCGGCGCTGGAATGTTCTGGCGCCGGTTTTCTTTGCCTGCTAAGAATTCTCTGCCGAAACCATTCTCAAATTTTCTTCGATCCTGAGCGTTTTGGCGATCATGAGGAAGCCGCACGCAGGGTTTTCCTTCTCTGGCTGCTAAAATAAGAGATTCGCTATGTTTGAGAATCTTTCAGAAAAACTACAACGCGCGTTCAAAACCCTGCGTGGGCAAGCCGTTCTCACTGAGGAGAACATCGGCGAAGCCTTGCGTGAACTTCGGCTGGCCCTGCTTGAAGCTGACGTCAACTTCAAGGTCGTCAAAGAACTGATTGACCACATCCAGGCAAAGGCGGTTGGCCAACAAGTGGCCACTTCCCTTTCGCCCGGTGAACAGGTCATTAAGATTGTCCGCGACGAATTAGTCGCCACGCTTGGCACCGATACGGCTAGGGTGAAGTTTGCCTCGCAGCCACCGACCGTCATTCTCATGGCAGGCCTGCAAGGGTCTGGTAAGACGACAACTTCCGGCAAGCTGGCGAATTGGTTGAAAAATGGCGGACATCG
>Ga0070734_10000996_pt1 | contig 46421 bp, 39 predicted proteins | sample Coa_R1_8_FD_66444 | JGI IMG/M metagenome (GOLD analysis project Ga0070734, IMG submission 66444) | Surface soil microbial communities from Centralia Pennsylvania, which are recovering from an underground coalmine fire - Coalmine... | ecosystem: Environmental > Terrestrial > Soil > Unclassified ...
TACTCAGAGTTCTGACGAGTTCTTACCTTACTGCATCCAACCAGATTGTCAATGATCTGCGCAGTCCTCCCCGGCATCATTCTCATACCGGAAATTTCTGCAGGCCTCGAAACTTGCTCCGGCGATTTTCGCCCACGAATCTTTTACAAGCATTCAGGCGAGCCGGAAAGATTTCGATGATTGCGACCAGAACTTCGGTCTTGCTATCGGCTGACTTCAATTAGCTTAACAAAGCGATGACTCGTTGGCAAGCTTTGCAACCGAAAAAGATCCGTGAACCGGCACCAGCTACGAGGCAGAACTTCCTACCTCTCCTGTGTAGATGCTCCGGATACGCGCCTGGTTTCATCCGCGATTCCATCCCCATGCAGATACAGCGTTCGCGTCGGAAAAGGCATCTGAATTCCCTCCGCGCGGAAGCGCCGCAGAATGCGCTTCCGCAGTTCGTGCCGCACTCCATATTGCTGCGCAAATTCGGCCACTTGAAAGCCCACCGAGAAAGAGATCCCGGAGTCGCCAAATCCCGGATCGAGCGTCACCCCCGGCGCCGGCTCCCCTAACAGTCCTGGAATCTCGCCAACACCCTTCTTCACGATCTCGAGCAGCATCTGCTCGATCCGTTCCTCGTCGGAATCATAGCTCACGCTCACCTGCAAGCTGGCGCTCATGCGCTTTTCCGGCAGATAGTAGTTCGTCACGATCGCCTGCGCCAGCTTGGCGTTCGGGATGATCACCATGTTGTTGCCAAGCCCGCGAATCGTAGTGCTCCGCCACGTGATGTCGCCGACGTATCCCTCTTCGCCCGTGTTCAGCTTGATGTAATCGCCCAGCCGGATCTGCCGCGCCACCGCGATATAAAACCCCGCAAAGAGATTCGACAGCGTGTCCTGCATCGCCAGCGCCACGGCCAAACCGCCCACACCCAACGCCGTCAGCATGGGCGTGATTTCGAGCCCGAGTGCTTTGAGCAGCAGCACGATGCCGATCAGCACCACGGTGAGCTGCGCCAGATTCTCGGTCAGCGTCGTGACCGGCAACGCTCCCGGCACCTGGTCGCCGTATAGCCGCACCACGCTGCCCGCCACCCTCACGAACATGATCGTGAACGAAACGATCCACAACACCAGCAACACGCGCGAGCCATAATCCGTAATCCGGACGGGCAACTCCGAAACTTGCAAGGCGAGATGGACAGCCAAAATCAGCGTCCAGATCAGGATCGGGCCACGCAGCGATTCCGTCAGGATCAATCCCGCGCGGCTCTTCGTGCGCGCCGTCCAGGATCGCAGGGCCCGCATCACCAAGCGGCGAACGACCCACCCGACACCCAGAATGGCCAGGAAAATCAGGCTCGGCCATACCAGTTCCATCGGGTTCTCCAGCACTATGCGCCGGATCGTTTGCATTTCCAAATCTCCTCCATCAGGTTCGCACAACCATGCCTTGTTGATTTGGCCTTAGGCCTATTATTTCGCTATCTTTGAATTGCACATGTCGCGAATGATTGAGGAAATCCGCCAGCAGCCGGCGGCACTCGAGCACACCCTGGCCAGCGAGCGGAAGCGCATCGAGAACTTCAAGAAGCAACTGGAGAAGCGGCGCCCTCGCCTGATCGTACTGGTGGCGCGCGGCACCTCCGACAACGCCGCGCTCTTCGGCCGCTATCTGCTCGAGATCACCACCGGGATTCCGGTTTCGCTCTGCGCGCCATCCATCTCCACCGTCTACGAAGCGCAGATCGATTATCGCGAAGCCCTGGTCGTAGCGATTTCCCAATCGGGCGAGTCCACCGACACCAACCTCGTCCTCGAACGCGCGCGCCAGCAGGGCGCGCTCACCCTCGGCATCACCAACGAAAAATCGAGCACCCTCGCCAGGCTGGCCGAGTACCTGTTGCTGGTGCATGCTGGCAAAGAGCGAAGCGTCGCTGCGACCAAGACGTACACCGGCCAGATGCTGACCCTCTATTTATTGGCGTATGCACTCGGCGGGGGCATCCGCCTCTCCGACCTGGAGCGCCTGCCTGCCGCGGTCGAAGCCACTCTGAAGCTCGAACCCGCGGTGCAGGCCCTTTCCGAACGCTATCGCTACATGCGCTACGCGGTGGTGGTAGGACGCGGCCTCAATTACGCCAATGCCTTCGAGTTCGCGTTGAAGTTGATGGAGACGTGCTATGTAGTCGCGGAACGCTTTTCCTCCGCCGACTTCCTGCATGGACCCATTGCGCTGGTCGAACCCAGCTTTCCGGTATTCGCCTTTGCGCCTCCGGGTCCGACCTGGCGGTCTATGGACGAGACTCTCGCCAAGTTGCAAAGCCTGCAGGCCGAAATTATAGCCGTGACCGATTCGCGGAATCGAGAGGTGGACGCCCGGGCGACCAAGGTAATCCGCCTACCCAGATCGCTTCCCGAGGTGTTGACGCCCATTCCTTACATCGTGCCCGCGCAATTGTTCGCTGCGTGCCTAGCTGCCCAAAAGGGTCTCAATCCAGACGCGCCTCGCACTCTGCACAAGGTCACGCTTACGCTGTGATCCAGACCGTCCAGCCTTCAGCGGTCAGCTTCACCCCAAGCTGACGGCTGAACGCTGCGTTCGGCCTAGCGGCATTCAGGCGTTCTGCCGCAGCCACTCCCGGAAAGCATCCCGATACAGAATGATGCCCTTTCGCGAATAGCGCAAATACCCCTGCCGCCGGAATTGATTCATGTAATGCGTCACGATCTCGCGCGATGTGCCGACGTACTGCGAAAGCAGTTCGTGAGTGAACGGGACCATGCGGATCGATCCGTCGTCTTCCACCACGCCGAGGCGCTCCGAGAAGCGAATCAGCGATCGAGCCAGACGCCGCGCAATGTTGTCCACCGAGAAACTCTCGATGCGGTGCGTAAAATCGATCGTGCGCTGCACCAGAATCTGCAACAATGCCACCGCCAACCGCGGCCGCTTCGTGATGATGTCCTCGATCTCGGACGTGCTCCAGGTCATCAGCTTGGTGCTTTCCAAAGCTGTCGCCTGCTCCGACCGGTGGGAAAGGTTGAGAAAGGCGGACTCTCCGAAGAACTCGTCCGGTTGGTAGATGTCGACTACCACCTGGTGCCCGTCATCGGCGAGACGCGACACTTTGACCTTTCCATCGATCACCAAATAGATGCTGGTGGAGGGTTGATCCTGGTTATAGATCATCTGCCCCTTCCGATATTCCACGATGCTGGAGCACGGAAGATGAGCCAAAGGATCTTCGAGTGGTTTCTGAGGTGCGAATACTGTGGGACTGGATGCCATTGTCTCCTCCAAAGACTTTTTTTAGTTTTTACCCTTACTTGAGTGCCTGCGGCGCACAAGTATCGCTCACCGCCTCGATGGCGCGTACCTTGAAAAGGGGGCGGCCCTCTCCCGGGTTTGAGGTCCCCCGGACAGTTACCTTGTGCCCCATATGCTTGGCGAAGCCTTCCTGTTCGAAGCCTTCTGCCTGCAGGTCTGCAATCGGTTCGAGAGTCCGATCGTCGACCATTACGTAGTGGCCATTTTGTTCATCTATGCACCCAGTCAGGGAAGCCGCGCTTTCCTTGGCCTTGGACGGCGCTGGCTTCTGATCCTGCTTTTGGTTTTCCCGCTCAGACCCGGCAGCCGAGGCCGTCAACCCCGGAATACCCCAAGCGGCGGCCAACATGAGCAACGTCAGGGGAACCAGCCGTCGATACATAGAACACCTCAAATTCCCCCTCTTTCAAGCACGTGGCGTGCCAAATAATACGTCACCCACCGGCCGCTCGCAACTTCCGGGAAACGTGATGAGTAACACTATACAAAAGGGTACGACAAAAGCCATCTGGATATAGGGTACTCCGCCGGGTGTGGAATACTTTACCGACCGAGTATAGATTCTGCACAGGCGACGCAGGTTTCGACACCCCGAACACCTCCGAACGCCCTTAGGACTTCGACAGTGGCGGTTATGATGGAAAGGTGCCCGCCGCCTGGCGCTTCTTCCTGCTGCTCATAAGCTCATCGATACTCGCGGCGCAGGGATATCGCGCCCCGGCTGGCGTGCGGCCTGCACAACGCCATCCCGGCACTTCCATTCTACCCGGTGGACGAATCGTCTATCCGCTCGGAGATCAGTATGTTACCGGACCTGGAGCATTCGGTCTGGCGGTCAGCCCTTCCGGCAAAACCATCGTCACTTCCAACAGCGGACCCGGCAAAAACTCCCTCACCGTCCTCGATCGCGACCGCAACGGCCATTGGCAGGGCCGTCAACTCATTGCCCGCTCCACCGATATGCTCGATGAATTCGACGCCGTGGACTGGAGGGGGACCTTCATGGGGCTGGTATTCGCTTCGGAACACGCAGTTTATGCATCTGAAGGCAATTCCGGCAAGGTCAGCCTGTTCGATTGGAATACCGAAAAGCGGCGCATCATCGACCTCAACCAAAAAGGATTCGACGACAGCTACACGGGGGATCTAGCTCTCGACATGGATCGGGGAATCCTGTACGTCGTCGATCAGGCGAACTTTCGAGTCGCGGTGATCGACACGAAGACGCGTCAGGTGGTGGCCTTCGTGAAAGTTGGGCGGCTGCCGTTTGCCCTGGCTCTCTCCCCTGACAAACAGAAGCTCTACGTCTCTAACGTCGGAATGTTCCAGTATCAGCCGATCCCTGGCACCGATCCGAAGGACGCGCGCAACACTGGTCTTCCCTTCCCCGCCTTCGGATTCCCGAGCGCCGAGTCCGCCGCCGGCTCCGACCGCGAAACCGCTAAGGGCGTCTTGAAGATCCCAGGACTCGGCGACCCGAACGTGCCTGAGTCCAACTCGGTTTGCGTAATTGACGTGTCGACACCCGCTTCGGCGAAAGTGGTGACCTTCATCCGCACCGGCGTCCCGGTTGGAGAGACAAGCCTGGGAGGCAGCAGCCCTTCGGGCATCCTGGCCACTGCCGAGCACGTATTTGTTTCCAACGCGAACAACGACTCCGTCACCGTCATCGATCCCAAAACGAACACCGTGTCGGGCGAAATCCCCATCCGAATCCCGGGACTGGAAGCTCTGCGGGGCGTCCTGCCGATCGGCATGGCCTATTACGAGCGGAACGGCTGGTTGCTGGTGGCGGAGGCCGGAATCAATGCTGTCGCGGTGATCGACACCCACAATAACCGCGTCCTAGGCCATCTCCCGGCGGCTTGGTTCCCGACGGCGGTGGCGATTGACCGCGACACGGTTTACGTCGCCAACGCCAAGGGACAAGGCGTCGGGCCGAATGCTCCCGGCGGTTTGCGAGGAGCGCTCCTGCTGACGCAACTCTATCAGGGAACCGTCTCCGCGTTCCCCATGCCGAAACTGGACGAACTCGCGACAGATACGTCGTTCGTCATGGAGGCCAACGGCCTTCAACCCAATCCCGCGCCTGAGACACCGCTGCCGTCTGGAATCCGGCACGTCGTGCTCATCGTGAAGGAAAGCCGGTCGTACGATCAGGTGTTTGGCGACATCTTAGACGCTTCCAACGGCACCGCCATGGGAGTCCCGGAGTATGCCCGCTTTGGGACTCGCGGCTACGTCGACGGCAAAGGCAAGCGCTTCAGTCTGAAAGACGTAAACATCACCCCCAACCAGCATGCCATCGCGCGCCGCTGGGCCTTCAGCGACAACTTCTACGCCGACGGCGATTTCAGCGTCGATGGCCACCACTGGCTCGCCGGCACCTACCCCAACGCCTGGACCGAGTCCTCCCTGCTCTCCGCCAACAGCGACCAGAAGAAGGATTTCCGCCTGGGCTCGGCGCCCGGACGTCTCCTGTTTGCGGGCATGGACGCGTCGGTCCACCCGGAAGAGATCGGCGAGGCCGGAACACTCTGGGACCATCTGGCCCGCCACAAGATCTCCTTCTACAATTTTGGCGAAGGATTCGAGCTGGCCGGAATCGGGGAGGGCAAGGACTTCGAACCCACGGGCGCCCGCTTCCTCACCAACGTGCCCATGCCCGAGACTCTCTACCGCAATACATCGCGCCACTATCCCGGATTCAACATCCACATCTCCGACCAATACCGCGCCACCCAGTTCATTCAGGAGATGGAGGAGAAGTACACGAAGGCAGGTGAGGAACCGCCACAGTTCCTCTTCATCCACCTGCCGAACGACTACGCCGATACCGAGCGGCCCGACGACGGCTATCCCTACGAGGAGTCCTTCGTGATGGACAACGATTATGCAGTGGGCCGCATCCTGGAGTACCTCTCGGGCACGAAATGGTGGAAGGAGACCGCGGTCTTCATCACCGAGGACGATGCCCAGGGCGGGACGGATCACATCGACGCACACCGCACCTTATTAATGTGCGCCGGCCCGTGGTGCAAGAAGGACTACGCCTCGCACGTAAACACCAGCTTTCCCGGACTCCTGAAGACAATCTTTCGGCTATTCGGCATACCCCCATTGAATCTGTTCGACGCTACCGCAAGCGACTTGAGCGATCTGCTTACTTCAGAACCGGATCCCGCGCCGTGGAAGGCGGTGGCGGTGGACAAACGGATTTTCGACCCGGCGGCAGTCCGCGACGCCAAATAGCGTGAGGTTCGCCAATTCGATTGCCGAGGGCTTACTCGCTTCGGCACTCCCTGACGCGACCTTTTCTCGATCGCCTGGTCACCTTGCGGCGAGCCGGCGATCCGGTGCGAACGGCGGGATCGAGTGGCGCGGCAGGAGGGTTGAGGAAAGTCCATTGCACTTGCACGTGGCAATCCGGGCTCACGGTCGTTTTGACAATCTTCCGCGCATCGTCCGGGTGATGCGTCTGTTTATAGACGACCAGACCGCCAATCAACTTTTCGACGTCACAAGAAGAGAATTCGCGCCACAGTAATGGGCCCATCGTCAATTCGGGCGATCGGATGAAGCGGAGATTCTGGTCGCGAAGATTGGAATCGCCGAGGGCCAGATTCCACGCGGCGCTGGCCAATCGCACGGCAACATCGGCGCCAAGTTCTGAAGGCTGAACCCCCGGATTCCTCAACAAAAGGACCGCCATGTCATTGATGATCTCGGAGAGCTTCTGCACCTCGGACTGAGGTTTCACGACGGGACCTCGCTCTCGGCCAAAGAGGGCGTCGAACCAGTTCTTGCCCATGCCTGAGGATAGACTAGCAAACGTCGCGAGGCGATGGTCCGCCAAACCCGCTCCAGGTGACCGTCAATCGGATGAGGCCAGCGCCGCACTGTCAGGCCCTCTAAGAGGTAGCGGGCAATAGAGGCATCCATCCTAACAAACGCCAGTTCTTGCGCGATCCTGAGACATAAGCAGAATGGTCAAATGGGGCTTTGTGCAGAACCGGAATAGTGTCGACGCGACTGATGTGATCTGTCTGAAGCGGCAGCTCAGTCGCCTGTAGATCGGCCATTTGCTCCTGATAAGAACTCGAACGTAAAGGAAAACTGTCCGGGTCTTTGCGATGCTTTGGGACAACTTCAAAAAAGGAAAAGACACTGACGTAGCCCTGGTCGCAGCCTTGCAAATTCAGGTTTCGGTTTGCCTGCCATCTGCAGTTTGGAATCGCTGGCCTCGGGGTGGTAGTCGCCATTCGGCCCGCTTGAGGAGGTTTAACAGGTTTGGTCTTTGCGTAAAGGACATCGCATTCCATACCGCCAACTTAGTACTTGGTTTCAGAAGTCCGCCGGCGTATTGCCAGATCGCTTGCCGACGCGCGCGGCTCGCAAGCGCACGATTGCGCGAACGTATTTGGGTTGGTTACGAGCTACGACCGTGAGGGAGTGTTCTTGCGAAAATGCGAGACCGTATTTCTGAAACGGTGTACTTAGCTATTCCACTCACTGAATCGCAGACGCGGGAGTGGACATGCTTCCGGTCGAACCAGATCCATCGCGTCTCCACACACCAAACAAGCTGGCGACGCCCGCGGTAGAGGGCCGCGACGGCGGGCGACTATCGGTCGTGGACCTCCTGACCAAACGCGGCGCCGCGGGCGGAATTGGCCAATTGGGCGAGGCTAACCAATTACCAGGTAATTGTGGCGTCAGCGATCACATAGAATGGAGCCGATTTGACAAAAACGAAACTGGCGGTGTTCCTGGCGGCAGGGGCGGCCGTGGTGATAGCAGCCGGGATCTTGTTGGCGCTCCCCTCCGATCTGACCGGAGAGCTTCTCGGGCCGATTTTTTTGCCGAGGGGCGATTTCGGGTTCCCTGTGCAGCATTGCCGTTGCGGAGGGCGTGACTACGAAGGCGCGGTCGGCGGGGCCGCACCGGAAATGGAGGTGCGGACGCACGGGCAGAAGACCTACTTCGGCTGGAAGGCCAGTGCCGGTGTGATTGCCTTTGACGCCGAGCCTGCCAAAAACCCGCTGACTCCCATTTCACGAGCCGAGTGGGATGCAAGCTCACCAGTGTCCGCACCGGGACAGGTACTCGCGAACAACCCTGAGACGGCGGTTGTCTTCGACGGCAGGACTTTCCATCCCGCGGGCAGCAGATGGCTGGAAAACTCCACCAAAGCCGTTGCCTCTCCGACACGAAACAAGCTGGCTACCGCCACCGTGGGCGGGCCTGTCCGGCCAGGCGGACTGTACTTCTTCAACTTGTGGCAGAGTTGGTGGGACTTGCATGTGGAGGTGTTCGGCGCCGCCAACGGCGGCCGGTTGTTGGATGCCGTCGGCAGGCGAATCCGGTCCCATCGACCTCCATCAGGCGTGCGAATGGTATGGGCCGGCAAGCGCCAGTTGCTGGTGAGCGGAATCTCTTCGCGGTTCAGCGTGCTGTCGTGCCGATTCTTCGACCCCTGGAGCATCCACGAACTCCCCCCGGGTGGGATCGATCTGCCGGAAGACTCGACCGAGGCAGAGGGGTTCCAGGTGACCGGAGAGCCAATCCATTTCGATGATAGCGGCCGCCTGGATTCGCTCCGGCTGATTGCGAGGCTCGTCGTTCACAGTCCCGGCCGGTACAACTTCACGGCCGCCCTCTCCAGGGAGGGCATGCGATCCAATTCGGCCAGGAAGCAGGTGACCAGGCAACTCTCCCCAGGGCGGCAGGAGATGGAGATCCTGTGGGATACGGAGGATTTCCAGGCGGCCCGGGGGAGCGGAGCATTCATCGTGGATTCGCTTGCGATCAACACGCCGGACGGCGCGGGCCACTTCTTCGGCGAAGAGAGCATCTCGCTCGCCGACCTCCCCGCGCCGGATACGACCGCTTTCAATTTGACTGGGGAGTACGGCAGCGGAACGACTGGGATCAGCGGCCAGGCATTCGTGTTGCAGCGAACGCTCGGATACACTTCGCCGGGCGGCGTATGCAGCTGGTCGGGGCTAGTGGTGCAGGATAACAGGGAGGTGGGCGCGTTTCGAGGAAGCAGGCGGACGCAAGCTGGACGACAAGAGATCACGTACGAAGCGGGCGGCGCGGCTCTGGCGGAACCCCTGCAGCGTCACCCCTTGGAGATGCGCCTTGCGACTCTGACATGCAATGGACGCGAGCTACATCCCCACGATGACGGCCGGTATCTGTTCGTATTTTGAAAGGGGCGGAACGCTGGGAACGCCTGCTTCCATTTCCGAGGAGCCTTCGAGCGCTGCCACCTGACTCCGGAGAAGCCGGTACCACGGGTCGCGGGCGTACTCGCGACACGGAATCGGAGTTTGCCAGCACCTGCCGCGGCAGCCATCTCGGCATTCGTGAGGCCGTACTCTTCACGCGCACGTTGCCCTTGTCGGTGGCACTTATGCGTGTCCGCTCTCGTTCAGGATCTCTGTACCATATGGCGGCCCAATGGCTCAGCACTTGTAAAACATGCAGCGCCAATTCCACGGCGAGGAGAACCCCTTTGCGGCGGAGTTTCAGCAACTCGTCGAATACGCAATATGCCTGTTCCTCGCCAGTTTCGGCGAGATCGAACATCGCCGCGATAGCTGACGCACGGCCCGCGACTGGTGCTGCCTTGATCCGCTCTACCAAAGCGCAAACACGATCGCGAACCAACCCGGAGTATTGCGTACGGTGACAGCCGGGGCAGCTCCCTGTGATGTGAATTCCGGACTCTTCCGGCGCGATCCCGGCCCATCCGACCACGACGAGTTGCCTGTATTCGTCTGAAAGGCGGCCATCTCGAAAACGGACATTGGCCGGCCGCAACCGGTATCCAGTCACTCCCTGTGCTTCGAACTCAGCGATGAGACTCTCATGCACCAAAGGTTCCCATGGCCACGAGAAGATCAAACGCTCGTCCCGCTTACTGTGCTTTACGCTGACCGAGAGGTTGTTCCGCAAACGCCGGCCGTCGTCCCCATGGCCAGGATTTCCGGCCAGGCACGGGCTGACTTCCCAATCGTCTTCGCTTGCGATCTGAAACGTGGCCCTAAGCCTGTCGGAGTGTGGCACTGCCAGGCGATAATACTCAATCATTGCAATCGCTGGGAATCAGCACCGGAAGCATGACCCGTGTGATTCCCTCTTCCTGAATTCACAATCCAGTTCCGTAACATCGCCGTGTACCCACGCGCCTCGGGCGCCGATCGTAACTGTTCCACCGTGAACCGCATCTTGCGCCCCCAATTGGGGTATTGCCATGTCGTCCCCGGCAGATTCTGTTGGAACCGTTCCTTCGTCAGATCTTCCTGATTGATGGCCAGAAGTTGCGACGGCGTTCGGGCCAGGAATCCAATGATGGCATTGTGCAGTTCTCCGGTCAGTTCCGGATACGCCGCCGCAAAACGCGGCAGGTGCGCCGGCATCAGCCCAAGTTGGAACAGCAGATCCAACATCTTCTGCTTCTCCTGCTCGCGTACCGACGACTGCGCTCGGAATCCCTGATCGTCGAGCATGCCCACACTACGCCGGGTCTCGATGTCCGCCGCAGTCCAGAACCCCGCGAGTGTCGGTAAATCGTGAGTTGTCGAAGAGACCACGGCCTGCTGTGGATACTCGTTGTCCTTGCGAAACTCACCATTCGGGTTCTTCTCGAAATAGAACAGCCGGTAGCTGAGGATTCCGAAGCGGGCCAGCGTCTCGCGAATCTCGGGCTCGACCGTGCCCAAATCCTCACCCACCACGATCACGCGATTGCGCACACTTTCGAGAGCCAGAATCCGCACCAGTTCGCTCGATCGCTCGCGCACATATGCGCCCTGGGTGGCGTCGCTGCCCTCGGGAATCCAGTAAAGGCGGAACAACCGCATCACGTGATCGATCCGCAAGGCGCCGCCATGCCGGCAGTTCTTGCGAATCGATTCGGCAAACAAGCGGTATCCGTCTTCTCGATGCCGTTCCGCGTTGGGTGGCGGGAAGCCCCAGTCCTGTCCCTTCGGCGCAAAATCGTCGGGCGGTGAACCCACCCGCGAGCCTGCGATGAAAAATGGCCGGTGCGCCCACAGATCCGACCCGAACGAGTCCGTGGCGAGCGCCAGGTCGTGATACAGCCCAATCGGCAGACGGCGCTCGCGTGCCCATCGCTGTGCATCGCTGAGCTGAATATCGATCTGCCACTGGAGATACTGATAAAACATCACGCGACGCCAATGTTTCTGGCGGAACGCGGCAGTCTCCGGCGAATTGGGATCCTGATATGCCGCCGGCCACTGCTTCCAATGCCACAGATTCGGATCGCACTGATGCAGATGCTCGTCGAGTGCGCAGTACGTGGCGAACCTCTCTAACAGATCGCCCTCGCGCTTGCGAAACGCCTCGAATTCCGCCGCGCGCGGCGAGTCGTCATTCCACTCGCGCAGGAACTGCAGGTACAGCCGCTTCAAAAACCGGAGTTTCAATGCGGCAACCCGCTCGTACTCCACAGAGGGCGAACGCCGCAGTTCTTCGATCTCGTTAATCACGTCGGGCGACTGCCGGAGCTTTAACGCGCGCGGTGAACGCGAGAAGTCGTCCATGTGCTCCACGTCGAGATAGAGAAAGTTCTGATAAAAGATGCAATTCGGCAGATAAGGGCTGGTGTTGAAGGGCCGCCGATTGTGAATCGCGTGCAGGGGATTCAAGGCCACGAAGCCCGCATTCATTTCATCCGCGACCCAATCAATGATCGCCCGCAGATCGGTGAAATCGCCGCAGCCCCAATTTCGCCCCGAGCGTACACCGTACAGACTGACGGCAATCCCGGCGGCGCGCCCGGCGGCCTGCGAATCCATATAAGCCCGCTCCGGTGTGACGATGTAGCGCGTATTCGCACGAAACGCACCCAAACTCAGCGACACGTCATGGTATCCCAACGGCAATTCGAGAGGGATTCGGACCTGCTTGCGCACCCATCTGTGCCCATCGAGATCGATCGGCTCGGTTTCCGGCAAACTGGCGAGGCTGAGTTCGTACCACGACTCGGCGCCATCCTCCCGGCGAACCGAGAAGCGCGCCATTTCGCCCAACGAGTCCGCGGGCACACTGAGCGGCAACTCCAGATGGGCGGACGCGCCCGTGACCAACACCGGCGGCAGGAGCCGCTCCCATTCGCGCCTGACCAGCGCAGAAAGGGAGCGATCCAGAGACTCAGCATTGTCTGCATCGAGTCCCTTCGCCCGCAAGATGACTTGCTGCGCTTCTGGAGTGGTGACGTGGTGACGTCCCCAGATGTCCCAGAACTCTGGCTCGATCCCACACACGGCGGCGGCGCGCCCGAGCAACTGCAGGAATGTTTCGGATGGCATGAAAAAGGGGATCGGACCGGATGCGCCCGACCATTTCATTTTACAGGAGCTATCCAAGCCATGCGAAAATAAGGGTATGAATACACCCCTTGCCAGCGACCCGGATCTCTTCAAGGGCGTCGACAACTATGCCGTTGACAACGCCTCCGCCGCGGCATCGGAAGGGATCATCTTCACCACGCTCGATACCGCGGTGAACTGGGCGCGCAAAAACTCGATCTGGCCGATGACTTTCGGACTGGCCTGCTGCGCGATTGAGATGATGTCGATGAGCGCCTCGCGATTCGACATCGCACGATTCGGCGCCGAGGTATTTCGCGGCTCGCCCCGGCAGTCGGACCTGATGATCATCGCAGGGCGAGTATCGCAGAAGATGGCGCCGGTGATCCGCCACCTTTATCAGCAGATGCCCGAGCCCAAATGGGCGATCTCGATGGGGGCGTGCGCTACCTCGACGGGCGTGTTCAACAATTACGCGCTGGTACCGGTAAATCAGGTGATCCCGATCGATGTCTTTGTACCCGGCTGTCCGCCGCGTCCGGAGCAACTGATTTACGCGTTGATGCTCCTGCAGCAGAAGATCCAAGGCCACAGCGGAACGGTGAAGCAGGTATTGAATCTGGCCTGAAGCTGACCTCTCACATTGGGGGCAGCATCACTTCTGACAGATCCGCGATCATTTTCTGCTCTTCGGGCGAATACATGCGCTTGAACTGCTCGCTGTTGAGCACTTGAATGCGACGCTCCTCCGGCATCACCTGCAAGCGGCGCAACGCTCCCGCCACTGCCTGGCGACGCTCCGGCGGCAGACGATTCAGATTCTGCAACTGCAGTTGAAACGCGCGCCGTTTCTCGGGCGGCATGGAATTCAGCCGCTCGGTGCGGGCGATCATAATGTCCTGCTGATTCTTCGGCAGACTGTCGAAATACCGTAGTTGATTGCGCACGCGTTCCTGCTGCGCCGGCGGCAACTGCTCAATCGCGCGATCCCGCTCATCTGGCGTTGCCCGATACAGTCGCGCGGCGGGACTCGCCGGATTCGCGAGGCGCGGACCTTGTTTCGGCGCGACCCCGGCCCCTCCCTTCCGAGGTGGGGCTTCCTTCTTGGGCGCGGCCTTGTTCTGGTCGCAAATGCCCGTGGCCGCCAGCAGCAGGAGCAGCCCACCAATCTGGAGAATGCGGCCCATTGGATTACATTTTCGGGTCGGCGGTGTCGGGACGAAGCAGGCGGTTGAACTCGCGCATCGCTTCCATCTCATCCAGCGCATGTTCTACCTGGTCGGGCGCCAGAACTTCCACCTTCGCGGATTCGGGCACTGCGGAAGGAGGCACCACTACCGGACGCTGGAATAGCAGTCCCGCGACCAGCACCAAACCGGCCATCGCGGCAATCGGCAGACCTTGCCGGAACAGCAACGGACGAAACGGCCGCACCAGACGATCCAGCCACGAGACTTCCTGCTCGATCCTCTGATAGAGGCGGCGGTCGAAATCGAGGGAAACCGGAGGCGCTTCCCACGTGTCGAGTGTTTCCCACACCATCTTCTGACTGCCTGCAAATTCCTGGCACGCCCGGCAAGCCCGCATGTGTGCTTCGAGCATCGCCGTGCGTTCCGCGTTCAACCTCCCCGAGTTGTACGCCAGAAGCCACTCAGCCTGTTCCTGAGTTTCGATTGGGCACTTCATAAAATTCTCCGTCTTCCCTAAGCCATATGGGCCAACCGGGCTCGCAACGTCTCATAAGCCCGGAACAATAAGGATTTCACCGCCGATTCCGAACAGCTCAACACCGCCGCAATCTGCGAGTACTCCATCTCCTCGTACTTATGCATCAGGACCGCTGCTCTCTGCTTTTCCGGCAGCGTTTTGATCGCCCGGCGAACCTCGTCGAGCCTTGCCCGATACACCATCGACTGCTCTACCGATGGACGGGTGTCGGAAACCTGCCGTACCGGCAGATCCGACGAATCGTCGTCCAAATGCTCCTGCAACCTTTCATTCTTACCATCCCGAAGCGCGTTCAGTGCCAGATGCGTCGCGATCCGGAACAGCCAGGTTGTAAATTTCGCGGTCGGTTCATAAGTACTGCGCGACCGATACACTCGCAGGAACACATCCTGCGCCAATTCTTCGGCTACGGCATGATTCTGAACCATTCGATAGAGAAAGTGAACCACCGACGAGCGATGTTTGTCCAAAAGCACGCCAAAGCTCGCACTATCTCCATCCTTTACGCGAAGCATCAACTCCGCGTCGTGGTCCAGAGTCGCTGCCGCGACTCCTATACCGTTCTTAACCCGTTCAGACATCCGAGGTTGCGTTGCGCGAGGGAAAATTACAAATCCCGTTATTCCCCTTTTAGCGACCGCTCCATTAATTGCTGAATCGCTTCGCGCGGAGATATCCCGAAGTGTAACATCCGAAACATCTGTTCAGCGATTGGCATCTCTACCGAACACCGCCGCGCCAGGTCGACTGCAGCGTTTGTGGTCTTAATCCCCTCTGCGACCATTCTCATCGAACTTACGATCTCGTCCAGTTTCCGTCCATGGGCCAGCTCGACCCCAACCGTCCGATTCCGGCTCAAGTCGCCGGTACACGTCAAAACCAGATCGCCCAGTCCCGCCAAGCCGGCCAAGGTCTGTGCCTTTCCCCCCATCGCCACAGCGAGCCTGGTCATCTCTGCAAGGCCCCGCGTGATCAATGCCGCAGACGCATTGAATCCGAGCCCCATACCATGTAACACGCCAGCTCCGATGGCGACTACATTTTTAATGGAGCCGCCAATTTCTATTCCTGTAGTATCAGAACTCGAATATAATCGAAACGTCGGTCCGGAGAAGGCCCCTTGGACGCATTCGGTCAGATTCGGATCAGGAGACGCGACAACCAGCGCAGTTGGTTCAAAACGAGCCACTTCCCGCGCGAATGTCGGCCCGGAAATCACCGCCACGCGAGGCTCCATGACCGTCTGCAGCACGTCGTGAATAACCTCCGACGTCCGTAGTAATGTGCCGTTTTCCAGCCCTTTTGTGGCACTCACGAAGATCATCGAATCATTAACAAACGGCAGCATCTGGTGATAGATCGCACGAACCAGGTGCGACGGCATTACGCTCAGCACCACCTCGGCGCCATCTAAGACCGTTCCGAGGTCGCTCGACACCTCAACATGCTGCAGAAGCTGGTATCCCGGCAAATAGACGTCGTTCTCCCGCGTCTCCCGCATTCGCGCGGCGAGATCGGCCTCGTATACCCACAGCCGAGTCCCGGGAAAGCGCGGGCCCAGCACGATCGCCAGAGCGGTCCCCCAGCTTCCGGCACCGATAATCGCCAGTCTCTTCACAGCCGGAACTCGTGCTCCTTGCCCGCCCGGAGCCGCTCGATATTGCTACTATGCCTGTAGATAATGAAGGCCGCAGCGACGACCGACGCCGCAATGACCGGCAGCGGGGGCTGCAAAATCAGCCATACCGCCAAGGGAAAGGTCACGGCCCCGACGATCGAGCCCATCGAAATGTGCCGCGTCCAGGCGACCGTCGCTACAAACACCACGGTCACCGCAGCCAAAGCCAATGGCGTCAGGCAAAGAAACGCGCCTACGAAGCTCGCCACCGCCTTGCCGCCCTGGAACCGCAGAAACACCGGAAACGCGTGGCCAGCCATCACCGCCAGGGCTGCCCCGCTCATCCACCAGGGACTTTGTTCCGTCAAGTAGCCCGCCAGCCACACCGCCAGGTAGCCCTTGGCGATGTCGAGCAGCAGAGTCGCAATCCCCGCAGCCCTTCCGGTGGTGCGCAAAACGTTGGTAGCTCCGATGTTGCCGCTGCCCGATCCACGCACGTCCGCGCCGGTCTTCCACTTCACCAGCAGATACCCGAAAGGAATCGCGCCCAGCAGGTAGGCAATCGGCAGAACCAGTAGTGCAATCATCACTTTGAGAGTGGGAACTCCGCAAGTTTAGTGTACACGGAACCACTCGGCCGCCGTGTACTTTGGTAGAGAAAGAAGTGCGTCGCGGAGAAGCTTCCGAAATCGCGCGAAGGCAGTGCTGCAATAGCTTCGCGCAGCGTCTGCAGATTGCCCTTCTCCTTGATGCGCGCCAGCGTCAGATGCGGAGAGTATGCCCGTTTCTCGCTCTCGATTCCCAACCGCGCCGTCGCCCCATCCGTGTCCTTCGCCAGTTGCTCGAGACCGGGCGCATCGACGCCGCAATGGAACACCCGTGGCGAGTGAGGATTCGGATAAAACCCAAGCTGATGAATCCGCACCTGGATCACTGCCCGCGACTCCAGCCCTTCCAGCGCCCGCGTCAATTCCCCCAGACGGGCCTCCGGCCATTCACCAATGAACTTCGTGGTCACATGCAGATTTGACGGAGGGCTCCACTGAATCCGCGCCGCCGGACGCAGCTTCGCCAGCAGATCTTCCAGATTCCCGACCACCACCGCCGGCAGATCCAAGGCCGTAAACAATCGCATACTTGATACTGTATCCAATGCCCTTTGGACCCATTCTGCGACGCCCCTTCTACAACCGCCCGGCCGTCGAAGTCGCCCGTGCGCTGCTCGGCAAAGTCCTGGTGCACGGCCGCACCGCCGGCATCATCGTCGAGACTGAAGCGTACCTCGGCGGCGACGACCTCGCCGCCCACTCCGCGCGCGGTCTCACTGAACGCACCCGCGTCATCTTCGGACCACCCGGCCATGCCTACGTTTACCTCATCTACGGCGTGTATGAGTGCCTCAACCTCGTCTGCGAACCCCCAGGTCAGCCCGGTTGCGTCCTCGTCCGCGCGCTCGAACCCACCGCTGGAATCGACCTCATGCGCACCCGCCGCCCCGCCGCCCGCAAACCCGAAGACCTCGCCTCCGGCCCCGGCAAGCTCACCTTAGCCATGGCAATCTCGCACGCCCACAACGGCGTCGACGTCACGCGCGGCAGCCTGGTCGTCCGCGAGCCGCGCGAACCGCGCGAGGTCGACATTGCCGTAACTCCCAGAATCGGCATCACCCAGTGCGCCGACTGGCCACTTCGTTTCGTCATCCGCGGCAATCGTTTCGTAAGCCATGCCAGCTTCAATCCACAACTAACGAAAATATAATCTTTCTTGACAATGGCCTCGCCCGAGGTGGTCTGGGAAGGCATCAGTTCAGCCTCGGAGATTGTCCGCTGGTTCGCTCCCGAAGCCCGGGTCGAACCGGGCGTCAGCGGCTCCTATTTCGTCTCCTGGGGACCCGGCATGGAAGGCACCTCCCGCATCACCGTCTGGGAGCCCGCTCACCACCTGCAACTCGTGGAGCAGCGAACCTTCGCCGGAGCACGCCAGGAAGGCTGCATGGAACCCACCGACACCGTGGGCGAACCCGCTCGCATCGTGGTGGATTACTACCTGGAAGCCAAAGGCGGCTCCACGGTGTTGCGCCTGGTCCATTCCGGTTTCGGTGTCACAGCGGACTGGGACAATGAGTTCGAAAGCACGCACTACGGTTGGATGATGTTCGTCCGCAACCTGCGGCACGCCGTTACCCGCCACCTGCGCACTCCGTGCCGCCAGGCGATGCTGGTCATCGAATCGGCACTCTCCGCCGCGGAGACGTGGAATCGCGACATGGCCCAGGCGGATTTCTCGCCTCCGGAACGGTCGACAAGCTCGTCGAAGGCAGCCATTTCGCCTGGAAGACCTCTGCGGGCGAAGAGATCAGCGGTGTCATCCAAATGGCCCATCCGCCCATCTACATCGGGGGCTCCATGGAGCACGCCAACGACTCACTTTTCGGCATCACCAGCACACCGAATGCGCTGATGCTGAACTTCCTGTTCTACGGACTCTCGGAGGCGCAGGCCGAGTCCATTCAGTCGCGCTGGTCCGAACTCGTGCGTTCGGCGCTCAGCACCTCCGCGGCATGCGCCGAAGCGCGCGCGTAGACGCCATCCAGGAATTCGAGGAAACTCAGGCGGCCGCGCCAGAACGGGAACTTACCCAATCGTCGCGGCAGTGCCGCTTCCGTGACGCACCGCGATTCCTCGGGAATCAGCTCGGGCAGCACGGCCGCTTTCCAGAACTCCGCCGGGTCCGCAGGCAAGGGTTCCGGCGGCAGTTCCTTTTCGACCGCCGCCACACTGCTCCTTTTGACCGGTCCCAGCAAGCTCAGAAACCCCTCGCGCGTGATCCCGCGCATCCGGAAGATCAGGAAGGGGTCGCGATCGAACTCTTCACCCAGCAGATAGTAAACGGCGGCAATGTGCTTGCACGGATTCGACCAGTCAGGGCAACTACAGTCCGTAATAAGATCCTGAGAACGCTCCGGAAACAGCGAGACCTTGGCTGCACGGAAGATCTCCTCCATCTCCTGCGGCATCTCGCCCGCCAGCAGTTTGGATGCAAATATGGCCTGCGCTGCCGCCGCCTCTGCCACTTTGCTCCATGCCGTTTTCGGCAACTCCTTCACCTGGATCTTGACCTCGTAAGGCGTCGGCCGCGACCCCTGCACTTTCGCTTGAATCTTTCCTTCGCTCACGTCGATCGAGAGCACCTGCCCCGACCGCGCGTAGGTGCGCCCCCGACTCAGGCGCGCTCCCAAATTGAAACCCTCGAGCACCGAAATCCATCGTTTGGCCCACCATGTGGCGCCGAACCCTCCGCGCTGCGATTGGGCGCGAATGCCGCCCTTCGCCGCACGAGGCCGCGACCGCGGGTAATTCCCAAAATCCGAATACCACGCCGTCATCCTAAGTCTCCTTTATTCCCCCACCGCATCTTTCCTGAGTGCGAACAACTCGCGCAACTGCTCGTTCGACATCTCGCTGAGCCACGCCTCTCCCGTGCCCACCACCGCACCTGCCACTTCCTTCTTGCGCTCGATCATCTCATCAATCTTCTCTTCCAGAGTCCCCGCGCAGACAAACTTGTGGACCTGCACGTTCCTCTTCTGCCCGATGCGGTACGCGCGATCCGTCGCCTGATTCTCGACTGCCGGGTTCCACCAGCGATCGAAATGAAACACGTGGCTGGCCGTGGTCAGATTTAAGCCTGTGCCTCCAGCCTTCAACGAAAGCAGGAAAATGCGCGGCCCATCCGGATCGGCGAATCGCTCCACCATGCGGTCCCGCTGCTTCTTCACCGTGCCGCCATGCAGGAACATCACCTCCACACCGTACGTCTCCTGCAAATACTTCCGCAGCATCTCGCCCATCTCTGAGAACTGCGTAAAGACCAGCGAGCGATCGCCTACTGCCAGAGTCTCCTCGAGCATTTCTCCCAAGCGCGCCAGTTTGCCGCTGCGCCCCGCGATCGCCGAGTTGTCCTTCAGAAACTGCGCCGGGTGATTGCATACCTGCTTCAACTTCATCAGCGTTGCCAGCACCAGGCCCTTGCGCTCGATCCCGGTCGCCGACGCAATCACCTCTTCCGCATCCTTGACCACCGACTGATACAACGACGCCTGCTCCTTGGTGAGATTGCAGAACACCTTCATCTCGTTCTTTTCCGGGAGGTCGGCGATGATGCTCTTGTCGCTCTTCAAGCGCCGCAGAACGAAGGGGCCAGTGATGCGCCGCAGACGGTCGGATGCGTACCGGTTGGAGTAGATCTGAATCGGCACGAAGAATTTCTTGTGAAACGCGGAGCGCGATCCCAGGAATCCGGGATTCAAAAACTCCATCACACTCCACAGGTCGCCTACGTTATTCTCCACGGGTGTGCCCGTCAGCGAAATCCGGAAATCGGAACGTAGCGCGCGCGCTGCCTTCGCCTGCTTGGTCTCGGGATTCTTGATATTCTGCGCCTCGTCGAGCACCACGCCGGCCCAATCCACCTGCTGCAAAATCTCGGCATCGCGATGCAGCAGTGCATAGCTCGAGATCACCATGCCGTGCCGTTCGGCCTCGCTCCGAAAAGTCTCGCCGCGCTTGCGCGTCGTGCCGTGATGTACCAATACCGGCAGCTCCGGTGTGAACTTCGCGGCCTCCTTCTGCCAGTTGCCCATCACCGACATGGGGCACACGAGTAACACCGGGCGCCGTTCGCCGGCCGTTCGATCCTGCTGCAAGAGTGCCAGCGTCTGGATCGTCTTGCCGAGGCCCATATCGTCAGCGAGGCAGGCGCCGAGCCCCAGGCGCTTCAAAAAGTCGAGCCACGAGAATCCACGGCGCTGATAAGGACGCAGTTCGCCCTGCAATCCCGCCGGCTGCGGCAATTCGGCGAACGGCTCGCGCCCTTCCAGCTTGGCCAGCACATCCCCCACCCATCCGGTCGCCGAGATGCCTTCCACCTCGAGCACGCCTTCCTCGCCGTCGGCCCCCAGGGCCATGCGGATGACGTCGCGCAAGCTCTTCTTTCCGCCCGCATTCTTCTTCAGGAATTCCAGCGCCGCCGCGATCTCGGCTTTTCCCGCCTCCACCCACTGCCCGCGGAACTTCACCAGTGGCGATTTCTGTTTCGCCAGAGCCATCAATTCCGCGCGCGTGATGGGCTCATCACCCAGCGCGAGTTCCCAATCGAAGTTCAACATCGCCTCGAGCGTCAGACCGCCGCCCGCGCTCTTCGGACTCTTCACCCGGGCGCGCGCCTTCAGACGAAGCGTGGTGCCACGGCGCGTCCACCACGAGGGCAGCATCACCCCGAAGCCGCTCTGTTCCAGCGCTGGAGCGACCTCCCGCAGAAACTGGTGCGCACTCGCCGAATCGAGCTCGTATCCACCTGGAGCCTTCTGCTTCAGACTGGCATCCACCTGGGAGCTGATGCCCGCGGCCTGCCCCAGGGAGACCAGCAGATGCTCGCGAAGGTCGGCTACGTCATGGCGCAATTCCGCAATCGCGGTAGATTTCGCCTTCCACACTTCGGCCGCCGCCAGGTGGAGGCTGGGATCCTTGCGGCTCTGCAGCAGATATTCCACCTTCCACGGAGCGTCCTCCGGATTCGGCTCCGCAAGCCGGAAACAGAGACGGAACGGGACGCGCGTGGCGACGCGTATGGGGCGCTGCCACTCGTTGACCTGCTGGCCGAACTGTGTGCTTTCTGCATCGCTGGCCTCCATCGCAGGAGCGGCGCGGAGCCCTGTCAGCCACCGATCGTGGAGGCTCTCCGCCGCTTGTGGCCGTTCCACTGCTGCCGCATCGCGAACCAGGGTGTCTACCATCGATTCGACAAACGCCGCCAGCACGCTTTCCGCGGGCGTTTCCGGAGCCGCTTCGATCTGGAGATCGGTAAGCGCTCTCGCCGCCGCCGGCATCGCCAGCGTCAGCGCATGCAGCCGGCCAGTATCGTGAACTGCAAGCCAACGCGCCCGCAACTCGCCCTCCTCGCGGGAGACGCTGGGTAGAAACTGGCCTCGCGTGACGAGTTCAGCAGCAAACCGCAGAGCGGCGATCCAGTACTTCAGATCTTCGCCGATGAGCAGTCCGGGAGCCGCCAGCTTACGGTCCGCACTGGCCGACAACAGATCGACGGTCGCGTGCGGACTGAGCGGCAACACCGTCACTTTGTGCGGCGCGATCCGGCACTCTCCCGGCGCCGCATCACCCATCAACGCGCTCGAAGGCACCGGACGTCCACCCGATGTCGGCAGCCACGCCATCGCCGAATGGCCGACCCGCTTCGACTTCAAGACCAGCCCAAGCTCGCCGAGAGCCTGAATCAGCGCGTTCTTTCCAGACTCCGGTTCAAGCCATACACACAAATCGCCGTCAAGAAACGCTCCGTGAAGGGCCAGCATGGGGGTAGAGGGCTATGGTATCAATATGGAATTCACATGGACAGGGATACAGCGATCGGCGGGCCTCAGGACCGTTTCCCTTCCACCCAAGCCTCGTTATTGGAACGAGCGGCAGGTGGATTGTCGGGCGACGCGCTCGACCAGGTGATCGCTCTTTATTGGAAACCCGTCTATCGATATATCCGCCTCAAGTTTCGCAAGGACAACGAAGACGCCAAAGACCTGACGCAGGGTTTCTTCGCGGCCGCGCTCCAGCGCGACTTTCTGGCACGCTTCGACCCGGCTAAAGCCTCCTTTCGAACCTATGTCCGAATGGCCGTTGAACGCTTCACCGCCAACCAGCACGCCTCCGCCACGCGGCAGAAGCGCGGCGGCGATATCACCTTCGAACCAGTAGAGGAACAGTCCGCATCCAGCGAGTCGCCGGAGGAGGTCTTCGAGCGCGAATGGCAGCGCCAACTCTTCTCCCTGGCGCTCGACGATTTGCGTGCCCACTGTGAGCGATCGGGCAAGCAGTTCCAGTTCCAGATCTTCGAAGCCTACGATCTCTCCAACAGCGAGCGGCTCTCGTACGCCGCCATGGCCGCGCAACATGGCATCACCGAAACCAGCGTCACGAACCATCTCGCCTGGGCTCGCCGCATGCTGCGCGAATTCGTTACCGAGAGGCTTCGCGGCGTGACATCCGGAGAGCAGGAACTCAGGAAGGAGGCGCGCCTGTTGTGGAAGTGAGCGACTCTGTCCTGAATCACCTGCGCCATGTGGTCGCGCTGCCCGACCTCACCGCGACTCGCTACGAACTGGAGCGCGAGATCGGCCGTGGCGGGATGGGCGTGGTCTACGCCGCTCGCGATCCACAACTCGGTCGGAAGGTCGCTCTGAAGGTCTTCGATGCCGCGCTCTCCGGTGAAGCGCAGATCATCGCGAAGCTCGAACATCCCGCCATTGTTCCTGTCTATGAGGCCGGCGTGCTGCCGGATGGCCGCAACTTCTATGCGATGAAACTGGTCGGCGGCGCGCGTCTCGATCGTTACGTAGAGAATTCGCCTTCACTTGCCGAGCGCCTGCGGATCGTCCGGCGAGTCGGTGAGGCAGTCGGCTTCGCGCACACCCGCGGCGTCATTCACCGCGATCTCAAGCCGCAGAACGTGATGGTCGGTGAGTTCGGCGAGGTATACGTGATGGATTGGGGCGTCGAAGCGGTGGCCGGCACGCCCGCGTTCCGCGCGCCCGATCCTACTCTCGACGAGCGTTCCGATGTCTACTCGCTCGGAGCGCTGCTGCAATTCCTTCTGCCGGCGCAGCCGCCGCCTGCCCTACGCGCAATCGTCGATAAGGCGATGACGGCGATTCCCTCCGGGCGGTATCCCGATGCCCCGGCACTGCTCGCCGACATTGACCGATTCCAGGAGGGGTCGGCAGTCGTCGCCTGGTCGGAGCCCTGGTGGCATGGCTTGCAGCGGTTCGGCACGCGCAACGCCCTGCTGCTTTGGCTGCTCGCGGCGTACGTCGGTGTGAAGTTCCTGTTGCTTTTTCTCCGAAATTTTTAAAGGAATCGCCGGAAACGTGGAATTCCCTAGTGAGGAGCGGCAATGAACAAGATCGTAGTTGGACTGATATTTGGATTGGTGCTGGGCCTGATGGACGGCGCGACGGCATGGTTCTACCCGGAGGTGCGGACGTTTATCGGCGGCATCCTGGTGGGCTCATCGATCAAAGGCATGCTGGTGGGTCTACTGAGCGGCTGGTTTGCCCGCAAGGTGCATTCGACGCAGTGGGGAATCATAGTGGGCGCCGGTCTAGGATTGCTATTCGCTTTTCTGGTAGCGTCGATGGGGGACGCCACAGGCCCGCATCATTACCTGGAGATCATGACACCCGGCTTCGTCGTGGGCGCCATCATCGGCTTCTCGACGCAGCGCTTCGGCACCTCCGCCCCCGCGAAATGACGTGCCCATGTGGCGCAAACACTCCTGTTTGCCGTCTCGACACTCCCTGTCGAGACTTTTTCGTAGTGTCCGCCAATTCGAAGTCTGCGCCACATCTCGAGTGGCCATTTTAGCTAAAAGAGCTAAAATGGGGATATCGAGAGCTCTAGATGACAACTGGACGCCTGTTGATCGTGGACGATGAGCCTTCCGTTTTGGCATCCTACGCCCGTTCTCTGTCCGGCGCTGGATTCACCGTTACGAAAGCTGCCACCGCCGAGGCTGCGTTACGCCGCCTCGAACGAGATCAGTTTGAAGCAGTGCTCAGCGATCTCTCGATGCCCGCCATGAACGGCCTCGCACTGCTCCGGCGCTTGCGACACACTTCTCCAAATCTTCCGGTGATTATGATGCTGGACGCGCCAGACAACAACGCTGCGATCCAGGCCATGGAGCTCGGAGCGGTGCAGTCTTTGGTGAAACCGATCGCGGCGGGCCTATTGGCCGAAACCGCAGCGTACGCGGTTCGCCTCTATCGGTCCGGGCCGAGCGTCCCGACGACGTTCCGGCCTCAATCCGTCAACCGACCGGCAGCAACTTCAATTTCAGCAACCGACGCCAAGAACGAGTTCGGTCGCCTTCTGGAGAAGGTGATTCAGGGCGGGACCGTCGTGATCACCAAGCACGACGCGCCCAAAGCGGTTCTGATTTCGGTTGACGAGTTCGACTCTCTGGTGCACGCCAACCAAGACAAATTGGACGCCCTCAGCGACGAATTCGATGCGCTTTTGACTCGAATGCAGGCGCCGGCGGCACGTTCTGCGATGCAGACCGCTTTCGGGGCATCCCCGAAACAATTGGGACGCGCCGCTCTGGCCGCGTCGCGCAAGCGTGGCTAAACAAAAATCCCGTATCCCATGCGTCTATGTCCTCGCGGGCGCAAATGGCGCGGGAAAGAGCAGCATCGCAGGAGCCATATTCCTCGCTCAAGGCACGAAATACTTTAATCCGGACGAAGCTGCCCGACGGATTCTCGCGGCCAACCCCGGAATCACACAGCAGGAAGCCAATAGTGCGGCGTGGCACCAGGGAAGGCGGTTGCTCGAACGCGCAATTTCTGAGCGCTTGAACTTCGCTTTGGAGACTACCCTTGGTGGAAACTCCATCACTGGCCTGCTGAACGTGGCTCTGTCGGTTGGAATGGAAGTGCGCGTCTGGTATGTCGGCCTCGCCACAGTGGAACTGCACCTCGCGCGAGTGCGCGCCAGAGTCGCCAAAGGCGGCCACGACATTCCGGAGGAGAAGATTCGCGAAAGATACGATCGTAGCCGCCTGAACCTGATTGCACTGATGCCACGGCTGACCGAGCTACTTGTCTACGACAACAGCAAACCGGGCGATCCGGAGGAGGGTGTCGCTCCCGAACCGGTGCTGCTGCTCCATCTCGCACGTGGGAAAATCGTGAGTTCGGCCGATCTGACGCGAATTCCCAAATGGGCAAAACCGATTCTCCAAACCGCATTCAAACGGCAACGCTGACTGTGCGCAGACTCTGAATCAACCCTCATCTTCCTTCGCGCTTCTTCGCACCCTCCAGAATCCGCCGCCCGCACTCCTGGGCGTCCAGGCACTGGCACTTTCGCGCACGCTCCAGCAATTCCTTCATCACCGCGATTCGCGCCGCGAGCGCATCCAGTTCCGCGATCTTCTTGGCCGCCAAGTCGTGCCACCGCTTCGAGAGCGGAACATCGCCGCGAAAGCCGTGAAACAACATGCGAATCTCGTCCAACGTGAAGCCGCAGTCCTTAGCCCGCTCCAAGACCGCCAGCCGCTCCAGAATCGAGCGATCGTAGCGGCGCTGTCCGCCGCTGCGCACTGCCTTCGGCAGCAAACCCGACTTCTCATAGAAGCGAATCGCAGACGCGCGCAATCCGCCCTCTTTCGCGACCTGCCCGATCGTCATCGCTGCTCCCTCCAAATACTTCTTGACTTAAAGTCAAGTTTAAGCCGTACGATCGGCTCATGACCAGTAAACTTCTCGTTTCCCTGCTCGCAGTCACCTCTGCGTGCCTCTGCCAGAACCCTCCGTTCGCATGCAATCTCAAAGCGTTCACGCCACAGGAGCGAACCCATCACCGTGCCTTGAGCGATCGGCTGATGCCGGCCGTCCTCACCGCTCGCGAGGAGAAGGACGGCTTCGCCTTTGAGGTGGATCCGCAAAGGATCTCGTTCCCGGAAGTGGCCCAGTGGGTCGACCTGGAACGCAAGTGCTGCCCATTTTTCGCCTTTCAACTCGATCTGCACCAGGACGCGCACATTGGCCTGACGCTCTCCGGCCGCGAAGGCGTGAAGCAGTTCATCCGGATGGAGTTCATCCGCCTCCGCGATAAACTGCAGCATCCGGAGGCGAGCGCGTCTCAATAGGAGAGGTCGACGTTCACCGTTCCCGTGGAGCAGACGGGCACCCGCTTGCCCTCAGATACCGTGGGTCGATAATGCTGCTGCGTCACTAGGCGGAAGGCGGCCCGGTTCACTACATCCAGAGTGGAAAGACTTGTGAAGCGCAAGTGCGTCAAATTGCCGTCGCCGTCGATCGCCGCCTCCGTCGTCACCATCGTGGTCCGCTTGCGCGCAGACGGAGGAATGTCATGCATCATTTCCTCGTACGATCGCGGGAACGGATACGCATCCAGCCCGCAATGTAGATTAGGCTCTGCCCTGTTCGTGGGAGCGGGTGGAGCCGCTTCCACTGGCCGCGCCGGCCGATCCTCCACTTCGACGCGCGCCCGCGGAGTCTGTCTGCAGCCCGTTGCGAGAACGACCATAACGAGCACCGCGAGATCTTTCGAAAAGTCAGTCACCGCCGTGTGAAATATTTTATCAGCCGGCAACTCGCTGACCGGCTGAACTTCACCCTGGGAGCGGCCGTCAGCCGAACGATGCCTTCTGTGGGTATCCTTCGCCTGCCGGCGGCTCGCTACGTCCACTCGACCTCACTTCTCAGCCGTAGTGTCTTACCTGCCGTCGCCTCCGGGACCGCAACTTCAACTCGAATTAATATGCCGCCAAGGTACGTCGCACCAATCGTACGGAAGGTCGTTTGCGTCGTCTTGGCATCGGCACCCTGACGTTCGACGCGCCCAATCAGGTTTGGTGGCTTATCCCGAAAAAAAACTGCGGTGGCCTGTCGAAGTCGTGCTGCCCGGATCGACATACTGATAGAGCGGGGACAGGGATGGACGCCGTTGAGACCCCGCTCTCAACGAAAGTCACGAAAAGGAGACCGCAATGCGATTCTTGAGCATCTACAAATCCGTGGAACGCAACACCCCGCCCAGCCCCGATGAAATGGCCGCGATGGGCAAACTAATTGAGGAGGCCATGAAGGCCGGCTGGCTGCTTGGCACGGAAGGCTGCCTGCCATCCAAGTTCGGCGCACGCGTGCGCCGCGCCGATGGGAAGGTGACCGTGATCGATGGCCCTTTCACCGAGACGAAGGAGCTGGTGGGCGGGTTCGCGATTCTAAAAGCCAACTCCAGGGAAGAGGCCGTCGCGCTCGCCGAACATTTTCTCGGCGTTGTCGGGCAGGGTGAGTGCGAGTTGCGCCAACTCTACGATGCCGATGCCGCGCAATGCGCCGGCAAAGCGTAGGAGCCCGGAGAATTGAGTCGGCCCGGAGCATCGCCGGGCTGACTCCTCTCGCTTGCGATTGCCTGCCAGTCGCCTCAGAACAGCAGCTTCAGAGCGAATTGAATCTGGCGGGAAGGATACGTCGTGCGAATCGTACCGAACGCTGCATCCGTAGTTCTGGTATCGGGCACGCCGAAATTCGTGTGGTTCAGCAGATTGAAGAACTCCGAGCGGAACTGCAGCCGCACACTCTCGTGAATCCGGAACGTCTTATTCGCCGCAAAGTCCCACACCTCGAGTCCCGGTGCGCGGAAGGAATTGCGCCCCACATTGCCGTAGGGAGCTGTCGCTAATGGGGTCGTAAAGGTGTAGCCCGCGAAATACGTGTTCAACATCTGCGACCGGCTTTGGCTCTGTGCGCTGCCCGAGATATTGGGGCGAAGGAAGGCCTGCCCGCGATAGTCGTTCGACAGACCGGTATTGTCGTTAATCGTCGACGCGGCGTAGATCACATCCAGCGGCGATCCAGTGTGCGCGGTGTTGATGGTGTTGAGTTCCCACCCGCCTGCGATCGCGTCCACCACCGGGTTCACACTGGACCCGAACTTCCGCCCCTTGCCGAACGGCACTTCCCACACCACGCTGGTCACGTTGTTCAGCTTCACATCGAAGCTCGAAGGACCTTTCTCGGCGGCCAGATTGTGGATGTTCTGCGGATTGGCTTCGAAGTAGCCCGCGTAATACTCCAGCGCCTGCTCCGAATCGCCCATCGCCTTACCCCAGGTAAACGAATTCAGCACATACAGACCGCCGCTAAAGCGATGCTCCACCCGCGCCGAAAGCCCGTTGTAGTGGTTGTCGCCCGCCGGATCCACCCAAGTGATTGGCCCGAAGGACGGAATCGGACGCCGCGCCTGCACGCCCAGACAACCGCTCGTGATCGCCGGAGGATTGCACGTCGCGGTCACGGAGTTCACGTTGGCCTGATTGTAGTCGGCCAGGATCGGCAGCCGCAGGCTGTGATTCCCGTTGTAGGCCAACTCGATCAGCGTATTCTTCACCAGGTCGCGTTGCACCGAGATAAACCAGTTCTGGATATACGGCCACGGGCTGTCTTGCGGAACATACACCACATTCGAATTCACAGGATTGAACGCCGAGGGGTTAGCGATGCCGGTGGTGAAACTGTTCTGCGTTGTCAGAAAACTCGCCGGCACCGGCCCGCCATTCGGAAAGCTCTGGTTCAGCACGCCGAATAAAGCCTGCGGTGCATTGATGCCCTCCAGGGCACTGCCTACACGGTTGAAGAACGTGTAGCTAATCCCGTAACCCGCCCGCACGACCGTCTTCGCATCGAAGCTGTATGCGAGTCCCAGGCGCGGTCCGAAATCCTTGTGGTCGGAATTCACCAGGCTGCGGTCGAACAGGCTGCCACTCTTCGCCAGCTTCATACTGTTCGTGGTGGGATCGAAGTTGGAGTAGTTGTTGTCGCGCTCGTACAGCGGCGAGGCGAACTCCCAGCGCAGACCCACATTGATCGTGAGCTTCGGGGTCACCTTGAAATCGTCCTGCGCATACAGCGAATGCACGAACTGGCGCAGATTCACCACCGTGTAGCTGCCCTGATTGATCTGGCTGGGGAGTCCGAAGATCAGGTCGGCCAGATTGTAGCTGGTGGCGTCGCTGGCGATGGTGCAGCCCGCCGTCAGACCAAGCTGTGCACATGTGGGCTTACTGAATTGCCCGGCGTAGACATCCTGCCCGTACAACGGATTCACGTCCAGAATCTCGGTATTGATATGCAGGTACTCGTAGCCGGCCTTGATCGAATGGCGTCCGATATTGATCGAGTAGTTCAGCTTCGGATCCCACGACGTCGGGTTCTGAAATTGCGGATTGCTGGTCTGCCGGCCAAGCGCTGTGAAACCGCTGGGGGACTGCGTGTTGAATCCGCCCGTCAGGTTCGGGGTCGTTGGCAGGCCCTGGATGCCGAAAAGCGATTGCAGGCTCGGACCACCTAGCAGCGCGGGTTGCTTCCCGGCCACCACGTGCGTCCATCCGAGGCGCGCCTCGAAAATAGAAGTCGGTGTGACGGTCCAGGTGTAGCCCAACGCGGCATTCTGATCGATGGAATGAATGTAGCCGTTGCCGTCGCCGCCCGAGGGTCCCGGGAACGACGGCTGATAAAACTGGACGTCCTTGCGCTGGCTGAAGCGCAGGAAGGCATTCATCTTGTTATTGATCTGGCCGTCAATCTTCGCGTCGTACTTGTCGCTGTAGTCACGAATCAACAACAACGCTTCATAATTATTCGAACGCCCGGGTCCGTTCAACGTGGGTAGTCCTCCCAGCAGAGCGGCGGCGAAGGGATTCAAGCTCGCGATCGGAATCTGGGTGTTCGCCGGATACACCACGCCGGTGAGCGGATTCACAACGGGCACGGGAAGGATGCCAGCGCGATCGGTCGCGGTCGGCAGCGAGTCGAAATTCAAGTAGCGCTGCAACTGCCGGTAGCCCTCGTAGTCGCCAAAGAAGAAGAGGCGGTTCTTGATGAAGGGGCCGCCGATGGTGGCGCCGAACTGATTGCGCTGCAAGGTCGGCTTGACGAACACCGCCGGGCTGAACAGGAACCCGGTCGCGTTCAGATCGGTATTGCGCAGAAACTCGTAGGCCGTGCCGTGAAGCTGGTTGGTGCCCGATTTCATCACGGCGTTCACCACCGCGCCGCCAACGCGCCCATACTCCGCGCTGTAGTTGCTGGTGATTACCTTGAACTCCGCAATCGCGTCCGGCGACGCCTGAATCACCTGCGACGAGTAGCTCTGATTGCTGGTGCCATAGGCGTTGTTGTCGATGCCGTCCATCAGGAAGTTGTTATAGGTGCTGCGCATGCCGTTCACGTTGAACGAGCCTTCGCGCGGCGTTCCGCTGGGAGAGAACGACACCGCGATGGGCGATTTCACGACGTTGGCCGAAAGCAGCGCGAGGTCCGCATAGTTGCGCCCATTGAGCGGCAATTCCACAATCGCTCCGCCGTTGATCACCTGCCCGTGTTCGCTGGAGTCCGTTTCCAGAGCTGTGGCCGCGCCACTCACCTCCACGGTCTCGCTCACCGCGCCCACTTGCAGCGTAAAGTCCACGCGTTGTCGCGCGCCCACATTTACCGTGATGCCCGAAGCCACCTCTTTGGAGAAGCCGTTCGCCTCGGCTGTCAACTGGTATTTGCCGATCTTGACGTTCGAGAACGCGTAGTTGCCGTCTTCGTCGCTGGTGGCTTTCGCCTGAATGCCCGTGTCCACCGCCAGTAGCGTCACGACAGCTTTTGGTACCACTGCGCCCGAATGGTCTCGGACAGTTCCCAGAACTTCAGCCGTGTCGAACTGGGCGAAGGACGGGGTCGCCGCAAGCAGACACACTCCGAACAGCATCGAAAGTTTTCTCATTTTGGATGGGTCCCCTAAACGTGAAGGTAGCAGACGAGGATGACGATTCGGTTTCATTTTTGTAAAACAACCCACACAACGTGGTGGCGCCGCGCCGTCAATACAACGTTGCTATGATACACCGGAAGTGGCGCAAACACTTCTTGTTTGCCGCGTCTAGACTCCTCTCGACGCTTTTCGTGGTGTCTCGCGGATCCGGCGCCCACGAAGTCGCCCTCGACGCTGCCAAACCGTCCTGGAGCGCGAGCGCCGGTATATACTGAACACGCGTGATTCCAGTACTTTCCTCTCACATTGAAAGCGTCACGGTGTACTCCAGCGGAGCCGTGGTCACGCGCGTGGCGGAGTTCTCTCCTGCCGATGGCGCCTGGCCCGAGCGCGTTCGCCTCGCTGGACTGCCCCTCGCCCTCGATGACAGCAGCATTCGCATTCGTATGGAGGGTGGTAGCGCGTCGGCCGTCAGCTTCCAAACCAGCCTCGAGATACCGAGCGATGCGCCTTCGCCAGAAGCGATTGAGGACACCGTAAGGGCGGCCCGGCAGGAGGTATTGCAACTCGAAGACCGACTGCATGACGCCGATCGGCGCGCAGGGCTTTTCGCCGGACTCACGCCACCCGCCCGGCCCGACGCAGCGGAAGGCGAAGCGCCGCCTCCCAGTCCGCACGCCGGCCGCGTCGCGTTGTTTGAGTTTCAGCAACAAAATCTCAAAGCGATCTACGAGACGATTGAAGACCTGCGGGCCAAACTTCGCATCGCCCGCGAAGTCCTCGACTCGGCTCAGGAGAAGAAACGCGCCGCCGGAACCGAACGAACCGCTCACGTCAACGAACTGCGAAAGACCGTGACCGTGGTGATACACGGTGAGGCGGCAGAGAGCACCGATCGCGCGCGCTTGCGGCTCGATTACCGTGTCCCAGGCGCGCGCTGGGCGCCTTCCTACGCAGTACGTTTTGCGACGGACCTCTCTCAAGTCACCATCACGGTGCGCGCCATCGTCGCTCAAAGGACGGGCGAGAATTGGCAGAATGTGCTGGTCCTTCTCTCGACGGCCCAGATGCAAGCTTGGACGGAGTTGCCCGAGTTGGCCTCGCTTCGCCTGGGCCGTTGGCAAGCTCCCGTCCGGTCTGGATGGAGGCCCGCACCAGTTGGCGCCGAAGAGCTTTATGCCGACTACGACCGCGAGAAGAGCGCCATCCAACCGGCCGCGGCGGATCCGAAAGTAACAGCACTCGCGCGGAGGCTCGAATCGGCGGACGAAGACGAAGCGCCCGCTGCCCTTCCCCCGCCCCCTATGCGTAAGCCCAGCGACACCCCGACCGGCGAATTCCCGCAGTACCCGCCCCCCGGACAGCCGATTCCCGCGCCACCGCCGTCCGGAGAGTTTACCCGGATGTTTCAGCAGCCGCTTCCCCCTCCTCCGCCTGCTCCCCTGGCCGCTCCGCGCCCGCCGGCCCCTACCGCTGCGCCTGCGCAATTCACGGCCATGTTCCGGCGCCCGGGAACTGCGGCCCCGCCTGCCCAAACGGAGGGCCCTGCGCCAGTCCCCCCTCCTCCTGCCGAAATCCGCCCCGCACTCGCCGCCCTCGACTTCGGATCCTTGCGCATGCCAGGACCCACCGACTCCGTCCGTGCCAGACTCACGCCCGCTGAACGCACAGCCGGCCCGGAAGTGCTACGATCCGCGCTTGATGAGGCAGCCCGCTTGAGCCGCCTTCCAGCACGGTATGCCTTCGCATCATCTGTGGCAGGATTTGATTACGCCTACAAAGCCGAAATCCCAGTGGACATTCCGGCGGACCGCCAATTCCACTCCATCCCGCTCGTTTCGCTCGCAGCGCCGTCGCACTTGTACTACGTGACCGTTCCGCGCGAGTCGTCCGATGTCTTTCGATTCGCGGAAATCGTCAATCCCCTGGGTGCGCCTTTGTTGCCTGGCCCCGCGGACATCTACATGGGCAACAACTTTCTGATGACCGTACCGCTCCGTCTCACCACGCCCAAAGGCAAGATCCACCTCGGACTCGGCGTCGAACAGCGCATCAAGGTCGCGCGCAACATCGCGTACAGCGAAACCGCAACAGGCCTCATGAGCGGAACCTTGAACTTGAAGCACGAAATCCAGATCGAGGTCCGCAATCAACTCCGAATCGCGGCGCCCGTCGAAGTGCGCGAGCGGGTGCCCGTCACCCGCGAAGGCGACGATCAACTTAGAGTGACCACAACTGCCAAGCCCGCGTGGGAACCGTACGATCCGCCAGGCGTTGGTCTTCGCGGTGGATACGTCTGGAAGGTCCAGGTGCCCCCTTCCGAGGCGATCAATCTGCAAGCCATCTACATCATCACTCTGCCGGCCAAAATGGAGCTCGCGGCCGGCAATCGGCGGGAGGCGTAAGTGGCAGCGGAGCCTGACTTTCCCATTGCGGAAGTGATGCTGCTCGAAGATCGTGCACAGATCACCCGGCGCGGAATGTTTACGCTTTCCGACGGTCTGACCCACATAACGGTTCCAGGCGTCGCGCCCGTACTGAGCGATAAGAGCCTGACCGCCCGCATTCTTCAGGGCGCGCAGGCGCAGGTGTGCGACGCACGTGTGGTGCGCTTTCGCAAGGCACTGCGCGAGGAGCGTCCCGCCGCCACTAGCGAGCTCGAAATCACCATCGAGGATGCGCTGCGGGAACTGCGAACGCTCCAGGTGGAACGTACTCGCCTGGAAGGGCAACTCGCCGGTATCGAGACGATCGAAGACCTGGTGCTGCAGGAGTTGAAACAGGATGCCGCCTGGAATCGCGACTCCCGCGAGAGTGTGGCGGAGGAACTCGATCGTCTCGCCCGAGAGTCCGGCGCGCTCCACGCGGAACATGCCGCGCTGGTGGTGAAGGGCGAAGTGCAGCGTCAGAATCTGCGCGATCTGACAGCGGGCATCGAGCGACTGCTCCATCCGTCCACGCTCATCGGCGCGAACCTTGAAGTCGACATTCAGTCGGCTGCCGGCGGCCTATGCGAGATCGAGTTGTCCTACGTCGTGCCCGGCGCTTGTTGGCGGCCCTGGCATACGGCGGAGCGTCTCGCAGGACCCTCGCCTTCGGTGCGGATTCGTTCCGAGGCATGTGTGTGGCAAAACACCGGAGAGGACTGGAAGGGCGTCACCCTGCTCTTTTCCACTGAGCGCCCGTCCCTCGGCGTCGAACCACCTGTGCTGCAGAGCGACGTGATCGAAGCGCGGCCCAAGCCTCTGACCGTGACAGTGGCGACCCGCGAGCAAACCGTCCAGACTACGGGCTTAGGGACCGCCGTGACCGAGACCGCCGAACTGCCGGGCATCGACGATGGCGGCGACGTCTTCGCGATTCGCAGCACCGCAAAGGCCGACATTCCTTCCGATGGGAGGCCGTATCGCGTGCCTTACGCGAGCTTCGAAGCGAGTGCCGAAACGAACCTTATCCTAATGCCGGAACTGGCCCCCGCGGTGATTCGCAAGACGGTCCAAACGAACTCCGGTTCGGTTGCCCTGCTGGCCGGTCCGGTCGACCTGATCGGCGAGGGTGGGTATCTGGGACGCACGCAGGTAAAACTCATCGCTCCGAGCGAGCGTTTCGCTCTGGGCTGGGGGCCGGAGAACGCGCTTCGCATGCATCGCGAACTGGACAAAGTCGACGAGGAGTCCGGACTCACCGGCAACATGGTCACGAGCCAGCGGACGGTGACGATTCAGTTGAGCAATATCGGTGCGGAGGAGTTCACAATCCGCGTGACGGAGCGCGTGCTGGTGAGCGAGATCGAGCAAGTGGAAGTAACCGTGGACCAGCGCGAAACCACCCAGGCAAGGACCACGGATGAGAACGGCTTCGTCACCTGGGACGTGCGCCTGCCGCCTTTCGGCCAGGAGTCGCTACGCCTGGTCTACCGGATCAGGCACCGCAAAGACATTGTGGGGATCTGAAGCTGGCACGTCGCGTGCAAAACTGGGACGAACATGCGAGCGCTCTGGATATTCCTTCTTCTCACGATCTCGATGTGTGCGCAGAACACGCCGCCAGTGGAGGGCGTAGTGCTAACTCCGGCGGGTGTGGGAATCGCGGGCGTCACCGTGGAATTGACGGCCCAGGGCAAGAAAGACGCGGCCTACACCGTTGCCACCGATAAAAACGGCCGCTTCCAGATTGCCGCAGTCGCTCCCGGCGACTACTCCGTCTCTTACGATCTGGAAGGTTACGGACCGCCCGACGATGAACCCACCCAGACGCCTCTTCACGTCAGTCCGGACGCCAGTGTAGTCACCTTACGTCACGAACTGCTGCCGATGGCCACACTGAGCGGCCAGGTCCTCGATACCGACGGAAACCCCGTTCCCAAGGTCGCGGTGGAATGGCTCAATACGATATACGGTCTCACCCAGATGACCACCACTACGGACGACCAGGGGAGGTTCCGCTTTCCGCGAATCATGCCGGGAAGTTACATCGTGCGCGCTGCACCCGATTCCAACATCGACCGGTATATTAAGGTGATCTCCAAGCCGCGCCAGGAGCGGTCCGCGCCGGACTATCAACTCGGAGCCGATCGCAAACTTTGGGCGCCTACCTACTTTCCCAACTCACTCGACCGTGCGCAGGCGTCCGTGATCCGCGTACGTGGCGGCGAAAGTCTGGAAGGCTTCGACATCCACTTGCAGAAGACCACCGCCTTTCGCATTCACGGCGTGGTGCTCGACGAGAGCGGACGCGGGGCGGCTCACGCTTCCGTCAAGTTGAAATCAGCGGACACGCAGGACATGACGTCGGGCCGCCCTCCGTATGCGGAGGTCAACAGCGGCGAAGATGGCAGCTTCGAATTCCCCAGCGTTGGGCCGGGCCGTTGGCGAATCGTCGCCGAAATCAAAGAGGCCAATGTCGAGCGCAGGGGCTTCGCGACGCCGTTCGTCACCCGGTTTGATCTCGAGGACATCCGGATCCACCTCAGCGCGCCCTTTCCGGTCACAGGCATCGCGGAGGGATTGACGGGGAAAGAGACGCGCCCCGCGCAGTTCCGGCTGGTGCCTGTGGACGGGCCGGTGGAACAGGATGTGTATTCGGGTTCCCTCAAAGAAGGCAAGATGTATGCGGAGGCCTACCCTGGCCGTTACCAGGTTTCCGTGGGAACTCCCGTGGGCTACTACCTCGACTCCATCCTGTTCGAGCATCGCGACGTACTGGGGCAGGAGATCGAACTCAGCACCGCCCCGCCCACGCTCCGCTTCGTTTATCGCGCCGACGGCGGACATGCGCATGGCAGCGTTGAAAACGGCAGCCGCGCTTCCGTGATTCTGATTCCTCAAAATGAGACGTGGTTTGCTCAGCGCCTCTTTCTGTACCAGGCACGCTGCGATGATGCGGGCCACTACAAGATCGACCACATCCGTCCGGGAGACTATTTCGCCATCGCACTGAGCCAGATGGATTGGAGCCTGTTGTACAGCCCGTCCGCGATGACCGTGTTAGCCAAGATCGCGACGCGCATCACGGTGGAGCACGACGCCGATACCGTCGCCGACCTCAAGGCCCAAGTCTGGCCCGAGTAGCGCCGGTCAGCGTCACTGTACCGGAACGAACCTCACGTTGATATAAGCCTGCCGCTGACCACCCGCCTGCGGGAAACTCCCTTTGCGCACCGCATCAAGCGCAGTCTGCACCAGTGCCGGGTCCGAGGCGCTGGAGATTTCCGCTTCCACCACGGCGCCCTCGCCATTCAACGAAGCGTGCACGATCACCGGCTTGGCCGGTCCGGAAACGGACGGCGTTGGAATCTGCATGGGGAACCGCGTCGGCAGTTCGAGCGTTGCTACCGGCCCGCGCGCGACCATCTCCGGAGTCGGCCGGAGCGTCTGGGGGTCGACCGGACCCAAATCGGAGGTGGAGATTTGCGCGTCGAGCACCGTCGCGCCGTTGACATAGATCGTGATGCGGCTGGGAACCGTGCGCCCGTGGAACTGCGCACTCGCATAGCTGTAAACAACATACGTTCCGGGCGCCACCGACTCCACCTGCAGCAGCTTGGTCGCGTTATCCACGCAATACTCTTCCTCTTCCCAGAGACGCGTGGGCTGTGTAGGCGCGACCATCCGCGAGGTCAGCAGGCAGGTCGCGGGCTGGCCGTTCCACTGAATCGCGGCGGTGCGTACCTGCATGTTCGAAGGCATCTGCTGCACCGCCCAGAAGATTGCATTACGCAGCATGTGCACACGCATCGGGACTGCGCCCGGCGTCGTCGCGCCCGTTGCCTCTTCGAATGCCAGGCTGCGGGCCACCGAGTAATTGCCCATAGTGGCCGTCCAGCGCCACGTCTGGCCGTTGAGCCAACTCTCCACGAGTTCTCCGCTACCGCCTTCCACGCCGCTACCCGAGGCGGTGAATGACGCCTTGAGGACATAGGGAGCCGAGCCGGCACGATGGGTTTGCCCGTTCGCCTTCGCGAACTCGAGCAGCGAGAGTGCGTTGGCTCGATCCTCGGCGGTGGCGGGCGTTTGCACGTTCCCGACGACCGGCTCGTGCGGATCGGGCGGGATCGGCACGGATACGCCCCGCTGGCCCTGTGCGCCCACGCGCGGCAGCGGCATCTGCTGCGGCGGCGCCATCGCCATGGTCACACGCGAGCGCACAGGTGCACTGGCCGGCGGAGCGTCCGCAGGGGCCACGGCAGCGTCCATCACGCGGACCTGCGCCTGGGCCGAGAGAGGAAAGTGAACGCAAGCCACCCACATGGCGGCTGCCAGCATCGCCGTCATGGAGCAGTAGGATGAGAGCAATCTGAGTTTAGACATAGAGACCTCCGAAAGTAAGGAATGCATTCGCTGTGTCAAATGCCGGCGCCGCAGAAACAGAGGCGCGGGCGCAAGATCGAGAAGGGGACGCTGCCGCGCAATCGCCAACAGCGCATCGATGTAAGATTCGCGAGCAGCGGTCAGTCGGACCGACTCCGCATCCACCAGTTGTTCGCGCGCCAGCCGCGCCTGCGCGAGCAGCCACCAAACGCCGGGATTGAACCACAACAGCGCGCCCGCGAGTTCCTCCAGAAGCGTCACCGGCCAATCGTGCCGGCGTACGTGCAACAGTTCGTGGCAGGCGATGCCGCACTGCGCTTCCTCTCCGAGCGCCAGAAACACCTCCGGCAGCAACACGACGGGAGCGAGCCAGCCTAACATCACCGGACCGGGAGCCTCTGAAGAGACGCAGAATACTGCGTCGGCATGTGTGATCGAAGAGGCAGCCTGCACCGACTCCGGAAAGGGATAGAGCGGCGTCGCGCCGATTCGTAGTTTTCGGATCTGCCAAAGTCCGGCCACTAACCAGCCCAGACGCGCCACCGCGCCCGCCAGTAGAATCCACCACAGCGTCGTATTCCGAAAGATGGATGCGGACTGACGATCAACCGGCGTCGGCGCGGCAGGCGACGGCGATCCCGAGGCAGAACGAAGGCCGCCCAGGGAAGAGCGTGGCGGTGCGGCCGGGACGTCGGAGTCGCCCGCGGCCTCCGGATGTCGCTCGATCACGATCACTGGATGCCGCCAGGGCTCCACAAACGGAAGCACAACGCATACGGCCAGCATCAAGTGGCACCACGCGAGTTGCGTACGCGGATGACGCACGCGGAAGAGCATCGGCAATAGCGCTGCCACGGATGCCAGCGCAACGGTCTGCACGATCCACGACAGCAGATTTTCCCAGGTCCCCATGACTACTGCTTCTTTCTGCGCTCCTGTACCAGCTTTTCGATTTCGTCCAGTTCTTCGGGGCGAATGTGACGATCTTCCATCAGGTGCAGCAGCAACGGTTGGGCCGACCCATTAAAGACACGGTTGACGAACTCTTCCACCATGCTCTCGACCACCTGGGTCTGCGGCTTGCTCGGCGTGTAGACGTAGGCGCGTTCGCCGGGTTCTTTCTTGACGTGCCCCTTGCGCTCCAAAACTCCCATCATCGTCAGAACGGTGGTGTAGGCGATCTTTCGCTGTTCCAGCAGATCGCCATAGACCTCGCGGACGGTGGCGTGTCCGCGTTTCCAGATGACTTTAAGGATCTCGAGTTCCAGACCGGTCGGGATGGTTTCGGGCGGCTTCATTTCACCAATGACTAATAACTTAGTCATTAGTGGAACGATTGTCAAGCGCAAAAAGGGACGGATCCGCACACTCCCAACCCTGATTGCGTCCCGGAGTTGTTACGATGAGATCCTTATGAAATCGAGACTTCGCTTTGTGTGGGCTTTTTCTTTGGGCAGCGCGTTCCTCACGGCTTCACACGCTCAAACCGTGAGCCCGAAGTTAACCACTGCCGCTGCGGTAACCCAGGGAGGCGTCATCCCATACTTCGCCGATGGAGGCGGGTGGACCACCAGTTTCAGCCTCACCTGTTTGTCGACGCCGGCCTGTGCTCTCACTTTCACCTATGTTGGTTCCAATGGAAGCAATCTAGCCGTGCCGATGAAGATCACTCTTCCTGGCTCTTCGGGGCCGACCCAGACGACCGCGACCCAAAGTTCAATCGACATCGCGTTGGCGTTTGGGCAAGGTGCACTGATCGAGACCTTAGGCCAGAACCCTGACGTTAGGACAGGCGGCATTGATATCGTCTCGAGTTCCTTGCTCGCCGGGTTCTCGACGTTTCGTCAGAGCGTTCCAGGCCGGCCGGATAACGAGGCAACCGTACCTATGGAAGATCGGAATTTCAATGGCCGATTCATCATCGGCTTCGATAACCGCAGCGGGTTCGCGACTGGGGTCGCCTTAACGAACCTCACCAACAATGCTCGTGCGGATGTCGTCGTTACGGGGATCGATTTGAACAACCAGGCGCTGTTCACGGGATTGATTTCACTCGATCCCCTAAACGGAACCACTTTTAATGTAGCGGAGAAATTTCCCGCAACAGCCGGCAAAGTGGGGCTTTTGAATTTCCAAGCTCAGAATGCATTCATCACGGGGACCGGTTTCCGATTCAATCCCGGCGGCGCCTTCACGACACTCCCAATCTTCCAACTCCACTGAAGTCAGCCAAGCGGGGTGAGCAGACGCCCCCGCATCAGTGGTGTATGCTAATCGCCATGCACTTTACGCAGGGCCTCCTCATAGTGCTCACCGCCACATCCCTGACCGCGCTCCTCTGCGACGCGGCCGACCTGCCGCCCATTCCTCCCACCCCAAAGAAGCCCGTCACCGACGATTACAACGGCGTGAAAGTCGTCGACGACTATCGATGGCTGGAGCCGCCGAACGATCCGGAAGTGCGCAAGTGGAGCAACAGCCAGAATGCGCGCACGCGGGCATACCTCGACCAGTTGCCGATGCGGAAGGAACTTGTGGCTCGCCTCACCGAGCTCCTGGGCACGCAGTCGGTACGCTTCGCGGGGCTGCAATCGCGTGGCGCAGTACTGTTCGCGCTGCAGTTCCAACCTCCCAAGCTGCAGCCGTTTCTGGTGACTCTATCGTCGCCGGATGACCCGGCTTCCGCGCATGTGGTGGTCGACCCCAATGCGATGGACCCGAGCGGATCGACCGCAATCGACTTCTACGAGCCGTCGCTCGACGGCAAACTGGTGGCTGTGTCGCTGTCGAAGGGTGGCAGCGAAGACGGGTCGGTGTCGGTCTTCGAAGTAGCCACCGGCAAGATGCTCGGCGAGGCCATCCCGCGCGTGAACGGGCCGACCGCCGGGGGAAGCGTGGCGTGGAACAGCGAAGGCAGCGGCTTCTGGTACACGCGTTATCCGCGCGAGGGCGAGCGCCCGGCCGCCGACATGAGCTTCTTCCAGCAGGTCTACTTTCACCACCTCGGCGCTCCCACAGCACAGGATGAATACGCACTGGGCAAGAACTTTCCGCGGATTGCCGAGATCGAGTTGCAGTCATCCGACGACGGGCGGTTCATTCTGGCGCGCATGGCCAACGGCGATGGCGGCGAGTACCTGCATTACATGAGAGGGCCGGAAGGCCGCTGGTACCAGGTGACGCGCCTGGCGGATCGCTGCTCCGAAGCGGCGTTTGGGCCCGACAATTCGCTTTACCTGCTCTCCCGTAAGGACGCGCCTTTGGGGCAGATACTCACGATCGCGGGTCCGAACTATGCGCTCGATAAAGCGAAGGTGGTGGTAACGGCGGGCCGTTCCTCGGTCGATGGATTTGTGGCTGCGAACGGCGTGCTCTACGTGCGCTACATGGCCGGCGGACCTTCGAAGCTGCTGGCGAAGGAACCGGGAAGACCGGACAAAACGGTGGCGATCGGCGAGATCACCTCGGTGGGCGAGATGGTGCGTGTAAAGGGCAATCACCTGCTATTCGAAAACCAGAGCTATACGGAGCCGGCGGCATGGTACAGCTACGATCCGGCGAGCGGAGCCGTGAAGAAGACGGCGCTCGCGACCACGTCGCCCGCCACCTTCGGCGATGTCGAAGTGACGCGCCAGTTCGCGGTCTCCAAGGACAACACGCGCGTTCCCATGAACATCATCCGGCGCAAGGGGACGAAACTGGACGGCACGAACCCCACGCTGCTTTACGGGTATGGAGGGTACAACATCAGCCTCTCGCCCGATTTTGCGGCGCGGCGGCGCGTGTGGCTCGATCATGGGGGCATCTGGGTAGTAGCGAACCTGCGCGGCGGTGGAGAGTTCGGCGAGAGCTGGCACGAGCAGGGCGCCTTGACGAAGAAGCAGAACGTATTTGACGACTTCATCGCCTGTGCGGAGTACTTGATCAAGAACAAGTACACGAGTCCTGAGAAGCTGGCGATCGAAGGCGGCAGCAATGGCGGGCTGCTGATGGGAGCGGCGATGACGCAGCGGCCGGAGTTGTTTAGGGCGGTGGTCGCGCGGGTTGGCATCTACGACATGCTGCGCGTGGAGACGTTTCCCAATGGCGCGTTCAATGTGACCGAGTTCGGCACCGTAAAGGAAGGCGAGCAGTTTCGTGCGCTCTACGGCTATTCGCCCTACCATCACGTCAAGGACGGAACGGACTATCCCGCAGTCCTATTTCTCACAGGCGATAATGACGGGCGCGTGGATCCTATGAACTCGCGCAAGATGACGGCGCGCCTGCAGGCGGCGACGCACTCGGGCCGTCCGATCTTCCTGCGCACCAGTTCGGCATCGGGCCACGGCATCGGCACAGCGCTGAATGAGCGCATCGAACAGGAGGCGGATGTGTACGCATTCCTGTTCGATCAGTTGAAGTAATTTCCGGCTTGACAGGGCCAAACGGCCGGCGCATACTCCTATCAAGAGTCTATGGGAACTTGGCTGTCGCGCTTTCCGAAACGCCTTCGGGCCCTCATTCATCGGCATCAGCTCGACCAAGATTTGGCAGACGAGCTGAACTTTCATCGCGAGATGCTCGAGCAGGCGCACGGCCCTGCCACGGGCGCGCGCCGTTTTGGAAATCAGACACTGCTCACGGAGACCAGCCGCGATCTCCTCAGTTTCCGGTGGCTGGAAATGCTCTGGCGCGATCTTCGCTATGGCGCCCGCAGCTTGCGGCGCGCACCGGTAATGACGGGCGCGGCGATCTTATCCCTGGCATTGGGGATCGGCGCGGCCACCACCATCTACAGCCTCATCGACACGCTGCTACTGCACGCCATCAGCGCGCGCGATCCGCAACGCGTGGTGCGCTTCTCCGGACTCTCCTATCAGAATTCACGCGATATCGCGGCGATGCAGGTCTTCCAAGACCTGGCTTCCTACGATGTCTCATCGGTGAACTGGCATGCGGGCGAACGCACACAGGCGCTGTTCGCTCAACTGGTCGGCGCCAGTTTCTTCGACGCTCTCCAGGTAGCGCCCGTTGTCGGGCGGGTATTTCACGGCGACGAAGCCGAGCCCGCGCGGCAGCCACATGTAGCCGTGCTCACCTATCGCTTGTGGCAGCGGCAGTTCCATGGCGATCGCGATATCGCCGGCCGCACCATGCTGTTGAACGGAACTCCCTACACGGTGCTCGGCGTTTTGCCCCGCGATTACCGCTCGGTCATGGGCATGGGAATCTCCCCCGAAATTTACGTCCCGCTGGAGCCCGCCCTTTCGCCTTCGATGATGGATCGCAGCCGCGGGATGTATCGAACAGTCGCGCGCCTGCGCGAAGGCCGAACGCTTGAGCAGACGCGCGACGAGCTATACGCGGCGCTGGCTCATCTGCAGCAGATCTACCCGGAAGATAACCGGCGGATCCTCGAGCGGCCGGCGGTGGAATCGATTACGGACACGGTATGGATGCGCGACATTCCGGAAGCACGCCCGGTTCTGACCTTTGCGTCTATCGCTGTCGGAGCTTCTCTGCTGGTGATGATGATCGCCTGCGCCAACGCCGGAGGTTTGCTGCTGGCCCGCACGGCGGCACGCGCTCGCGAGGTGGCGATCCGGCTCTCGATTGGCGCCAGCCGGCGGCGTATTTTGCAGCAGATGATGATTGAATCGGCGCTGCTGGCGCTGGCGGGCATTGCCGGCTCCCTGGCGATTACGAGTGCGGCGGCGGCGCTACTACAGCAGATTCCTGTGCCGGTACCGGTGCCGATCGAGTTCGCTTTTGCACTGGATTGGCGGTTGCTGGCGGTGGCGTGCGCGCTCGGACTCGCGGCCACATTACTTTGCGGCCTTCCCGCGGCGCTTCACGGCACACGGACAGCTCTCGCGACGGTGGTGAAGCTGGGTGCCGGCACCGGGTTCCGCCGGTTGCACCTGCGCAATCTGCTGGTGGCCGGACAATTCGCGGTCTCGGTCACACTGTTGGCAGCCTCGTTCCTCTTTGTGCGGAGCTTTGTGCATGTTCTGGCAGCCAATCCCGGGTTTGAAGTCGATCGGATCGTGTCGGTGAATCTGCAGCCGGCACGCGGACAGAGTTCGGGCGACTTGGGCCGGCGCCTTTTGGAACAGATCCGGACCACTCCGGGAGTTGCCGCAGCGGCATGCGCCAGCTACCTACCGCTCAGTTTCGAAACCGGAGGTCAGCGGGTGCGGATCGCGCAGGGAAGCCCCAATTTCGAAGTTGGCGCGCAGTGGGTCGGTCCGGGGTATTTCGCCACGATGCAGATTCCAATGGTGGCTGGACGCGAGTTTGAGGATGCGGACCTGTCTGCTTCCGATCGCCATCCGATCATCGTCAACCAGGCGTTCGCCGACCGATATTTCGCCGGGAAGAACCCGGTTGGAATGCGCGTAATCCGTGCTAACCCGCGGGCTCGGGAATATTCGATGGAGATCGTCGGCGTGGCGAGGAACACCAAGCTGCGCTCACTGGGCGAGGCGTTCCAGCCGCTCACCTTCCTCCCTGAGGAATCATTGCACTATGTGGTGCGCGCGGAAGGTCCGGCGAACACCATACTGGCGACACTTTCCCGAGTCGCTTCCGAAACCGATCCCACGGCCGGCATTACGGTGAAGCCTCTTCGAGAGCATGTGGACGCCAGCACATGGCCGGTGCGGTTCGGGGCGGCGTCGATTGGAATGTTCGCGACGCTGGGATTGTTGCTCGCGGCGGTGGGACTTTACGGCAGCATGGCGTACGCCGTGGCTCACCGGAAGGTGGAGATCGGAGTGCGCATGGCGCTCGGCGCAGGTCGTGCGGAGGTGTTGCATCTGATCCTGCGCGACGGCCTGCGCATCGTGGCGGCCGGGAGCGCATTGGGGCTCGCCGGAGCACTACTGGCTACGCGATCCTTGGAGAGCCTGCTCGCGGATGGGCTGTCGCCGCGCGATCCGCTGGCGTTCGCCGGAGTAGTGGTGGTGCTGTCGCTCGCGGGGCTGACGGCATGCGTGCTGCCGGCGATGCGAGCGGTGCAAGTGGATCCCAACTGCGCGCTGCGGCATGAGTGACAGGCGGCGGTTCGGGCTGAACACCGAGGGTCCCTTTTCCTGGTCGCACCCGCTCACGTCGGGATGAGCCACGCCCACCACAGATTAGGCCGAGGTTTGTCACAATGGGTCGAGTCTTCCCGTAGCATGAACAGCCGGCGTCAATTTGTGTGGGGTTCGCTCTGCTCCTGTCTTCCACCCTTCGCAGGCGGGCAATCCGCGCCTTCTGTTCCGGTCGACTCTGGCCGGGGGCGGCCAGCATCAGGAGGTTCGGTAGTGGAAACTGTGAGGCTGCTGGGAGTACCTCTCCGTTCAGGATCACTCTATCCGGGTAGTGAGAACGATGCGAAGGGTTATCGGGACGCAGGGTTGGTTGATGTCCTGCGTAGGGCGGGAAATCAAGTGGTTGACGACGGGGATCTGGAGATCCCGAGCTATCTGCCGCATCACTCCATCCCCCCGATCCGTAATTGGCCAGGCCCGCGAATCGTTTGGGACCTGGCGCGCTTACGCGTCGCACAATATCTTGAGCATGCCGACCACCTGCCAGTGCTTCTGGGCTGCGATTGCAGTATCGTCGTCGGAACCGCGCAAGCACTGAGCAACGCAGGCGACGTCCATGTCATCTACATCGACGGGGACTTCGACGATGCCCCGCCCGAGGCGACCACTACCCGGAGCGGTGCGGCACTGGCCGTTTGGCTTTTGACCAACGAATCGCCGTTTTGCTCCCGGCCGTTGACTCCTGAGAAAGTATCCGTAGTCGGCTGGACGAATGGGCCTTTCGCGGGCTCGACGAAGGTGGGGTCGATCTCCCTGAAAGAGATTCGCGAGCGGGGACGAGGCGAAGCTATACAAAGCCTGTTGCAACGCATTCCTCAAAGGACCAAAATTCTCGTTCATCTTGATATCGACGCGGTTCGCCAGAGCGACTTGCCTGCCGCCTATTTCCCTCACACAGAGGGTCTTTCGCTGGAGGAAGCGGGCGAGATGCTGGACACCGTCTTGACCGACGAGCGTGTTCGGCTCATAGAGATCAGCGAATACGCAGCCCTCCGCGATGCAGATGGCCAATCGGCAGTCAAAATTGCAGGTTTGCTGGCCCATGCTCTGGATCAACGGCGGGCGAGAAGGCTCCACGACAGCAAGCCGTAGCGCAGAAGAGGGTCGGTTAGGCGAACATGCGCCCTAGGCAGTCTCAAGGACTAGGCACGCAGGCCTTCCCT